>MDTB01210602.1_pt1 | contig 107567 bp, 137 predicted proteins | sample 811161 | NCBI WGS metagenome assembly MDTB01 (sample SAMN05326650, study PRJNA326480) | marine metagenome | isolation source: seawater | place: Mediterranean Sea | collected 2009
CTTACCACAGCCTTGACGCTGAGGTCGAGCTTACTCAGATCCTCTCCGAGCAGATTGCTCTGGAAATCGATCGTGAGATTCTTAACGATCTCCTTATGGAAGCTCAGGGTGCTAACTACTACTGGTCACGTGCACCTGGTAAGTTTGTTAACAAGGAAACTGGACGAGTCCAGGATCTTACTAGCACTCTTGCAACAGGTCCTCAGTTCACCGGTACAGTTCGCGAGTGGTACGAAACTCTTGTTGAGACGATTATCGATGTTGCTAACGCTATTCATCGTAAGACCCTCAGAGGTTCTGCAAACTTCATCGTCACTTCGCCTGATGTTTCTACCATCTTCGAAGCTTCGGTGCTCTACAAGCCGAACTACAGCCTCGATGGACAAGGTCAGGTTTCCAACCCGTTCACCCTCGGTGCCGCGGCAGTTGGATCACTTAGCAACCGTTTCACGGTTTACAAGGATCCTTACTTCCCACGCAACAAGGTGCTTGTTGGATACAAGGGAGGTTCTTACCTCGAAACAGGTTACGTATATGCACCATACGTTCCGCTGATCGTTACTCCTACTATCTTCCAACCAGAAGACTTCACACCCCGTAAGGGCGTGATGACTCGCTACGGTAAGAAGATGGTTCGTGGTGACTTCTACGGTACCGTTACCTGCCTGGATATGAACGTCATCTAGTAGATTACGTCATATAGACATTAAGGGGCACCTTTCGAGGTGCCTCTTTTTTTTTACTTTTATTTCTTAAGACTATGTCTTTTAAGATATCACGATCCTACTTATCATCAGGCCCGGCACATAGCATAAGGCTGACCTCGCCAGCGTGTCGGAATCTTGCGAACTGAAATCTCAAAAGGAGGAAATTATGCCAAAAGTAAAAGTAACTAACTCAAAAGGACTAGTTCAATCTCCAGGAAAAGGTATTGAATATGAAACCACGCCAACCCTAACCGTTCAAGGAAAGACAGCAGCCTTTACGGTATCTCAAGGAGGCCTTTACACAGTTACTGCAGGTGAAGCAGTTAATGTCACCATGCCTCTTGCAGCTGATGTCCCAGGTCAGATGTTTATTATTAGAAATGGTGATGCTAGTGCGAATGTTGTTACAGGCTCAAGCGCCTGGGGAGATAAGAAAGCACCTTTTTACGGTAACTTTAGATCAACAGCTGAGTTCTCTGGTGTAGAGCAATCTACAGCTGTTAAAATTACACTCGAAGCAGCTTCTGGTAGTCAGGTCACAATGATCAGTGATGGCAATAAGTACTGCGTACTTGCTGTCTCAGGAGCTGTTGCCCCGACTCTTTCTAAGCAAAAGTTTGGAAGAGGTGCCGGCGGCGGCGTTTGATTATTAAAAATAAAAAACTCTAAAGAGCGACCTTTTGGTCGCTCTTTTACTTTGCTAATGAATTATTTAGTAATTCAAACTTTCTATAATATGTATAGATAGTCATGCTAAATGGGAGAAGATATGCCAAGCAGAAGAACTGTTTTAAGAAACGCTAAGCTAGATAACAAAGGTAGAATGCTAAAAAAGAAGTCACCGGAAAGTGCACCTGTTGAAAATGTCGAGGAAGAAAAACCTACAGCAAAAAAGGTAGCAGTAGCTCCAGCTCCTAGAAAAGTAGATGCAGCACCTAAGAAAAAAACTGAAGTACCAAAGTCTGAAAAAGCTCCCTCTTCTAAAAAACTAGAAGAGAAAAAAGTTGCACCTAAGGAAGCGCCGAGTCAGAAAAAATCAAAGAAATAGTAGCTTAGATCATATTTAATTTCTTTACGTTTAGTTAGTTCAACCTTAGTTTTGTTTGTATCCTGCTTATTTTTTGCATATGTATTTATGCATGGTAATTTAATGGAGTCTAATTAAATGGCAACCTTCGCTGACACTACAAAACCCACACCTTTCGGTTTTTTCGATGAAGACGAAGACTTTCAAAGAGAGGCGAATGCTGTAATAACTTTTGTTAAAAGAAGACTCGGTGATGATATTCTTTCTGTTGAGCTTACTAAAAAGCAAATATGGGGGAACTTAGAGGAGTCTCTATTAGAGTATGGAAGCATACTAAATCAATATCAAGCAAAATCTCAGCTCGTACAATTTCTAGGTGCATCTACAGGAAGCCTGTCCGGATCTAATGATAAATACCCGAGAGAGAACTTAGAATATCTTACTAGATTTGCTGAACCTTATTCAATGGAGGCGGGCACCGGAGGTTCTTATGATTTTATATCAGGAAGCATTCAGCTAGAAAAAGGTAGACAAGATTACAACATGTACACAGAGCTAAAAGATGCTCAGGGCGGCGTGTTGTTTAATTCTGCTAGTAATTCATCACCTTCTGCCAAAATGAGAATAATGGAGATATTTCACTTCAATCCTCAGGCTGCATACCGCTTCTTTGATACAACATCAGCTATTAACTACTTGAACAATGAATTTTCTTTTGAATCCTTTACACCGGAGACAATATTTTATGTTCTGCCCGTTTTTGAAGATATTCTTCGAGCAGGTCAGCTAGATATTTCTAACAGGGTTAGAAGGTCAAACTACTCTTATGAAGTTAATGGAACAAATTTAAGAATATTTCCACAGCCTACACAAGATACTCCTAAAAAACTCTGGGTAAAAATAAGATTCAGGCCGAATCCTCTCAAGCCTTCTTATGAGGACCAGACCATACATGGTGTGAGTAATCTTTCAAATGTTCCTTTTGGTAGACTAATATACAATAGACTAAACAGTATAGGTCGCCAGTGGATAAGGCAGTACGCTCTAGCCCTAAGTAGAGAACAGCTTGGGCTTATTAGATCTAAGTTTGGGAATATTCCCATACCGGGTGCAACTTTAACTCTAAACGGAGATAATTTAATTACCCAGGGAAGAGAAGATAAAGAAAAGTTAAAGACATCGTTACAGGAGATGCTTGAAACAATGACATACGACAAGCTTATGGAAACACAGGCAGCTAGAGCTGAGTCTATTAATAAGCAGTTAAAATTTGTTCCAATGCCAAATGGTAAAGCAATAATAATGGGATGAGATAAATGTCTAGGCTTTTTATTACTCAAAGAGAGATAAATTTAATTAATGATATAGGTAAAGAGATTGTCAAGGATGTCATAGGACAAAAAATATACTTTTTCCCAATATCAGAAGAGAAGTCAAATGTTCACAGTGTTTATGAAGAGTCTGTTACAAAAATATTTGATAATCCAATAGAAATAGAGGCTCTAGTAAAATACGAGCCTCAAGAAATTAGGACCAATAAATTTGGTAGCGAAGAGTTCTTTGGAATCGAAGCATATGTTCAGAAAAAAGATTTAATTGACAAAGGAATAGACATACAAGAAGGAGACTTTTTTAGTTACGGTGAAGTATTCTTTGAAGTTGTGAGAATTCCAGACTCCGACACAATATTTGGAGAAGTCGAATATAAATCTTTTGTTACGATTACAGGTAAGCAGGCGAGAAAAGGTCAGTTCGAGTCAATTGTATTTGGCCCTACTAGTATTGAATATAGTGATGGCGATGCAATTCAGAGAGACTTTGTTCAGCAAAGAGGTTTTGCCAACAACAGACAAGGCCCCACGGGTGATAAGAGAGACTTGCAAGAGACAGGTGTCCTTGATAAGCCTATTTCAGACCCTGCTGAAGTTTCACCGGCAGGAGCAGGTGATGTTCCCGGATTCGATGGTGGAAAAGGTTCTTCATTTTATGATGAATAGGAGGTTACATGAGTAAAATTGATACAGGATATGAAGGAAATAATGTTCCAGATGATTTTTCCATACCTTCTTGCGGAATAGAAGACGTAGACAAGGCTGTTTTTAACCTATTTGACAAGACTCTCAAGCTAGAGGTGCAGGTTAATGAGAAGACAACTAAGGTCCCTGTTGTCTTTGCTGCTGGAGAAAGATTTGCACTAACTAGAAGAAAACAGCCGATAAGAGATAGAAATGGTGCACTAATTCTTCCTGTCATAGCAATAGCAAGAAAGTCACTAGATATTTCTCCAAGCCTTGGAGGTTACGGAACAGCTATAGCAATAAGAGACCAGCAGAGCTATACAATAAAAAGAAGACTAAGCAAGCAAGACAGAAATTATCAAAACATTATAAACAAGCTTAGTTTAAAAAATCAAAAAAATGTTGCTAATAGAGGTAATTTTTCTCAAGAGCTAATATTCCCTGGAAATGAAGCTCTTCCTGGAACAATTGCTTCTAGAAGAAACGGTCCAAATATTTCTTATGAAATTGAAGCTACTGGGCAGTTTCTTGATCCAAAGATATCTAAAAACATATTTGAGATAATTACAATTCCTTATCCCGAGTTTTTTTTAGCACAGTATGAAATAACTTTTTGGACGCAGTATACACTGAACATGAATCAGCTTCTTGAAGTCATGATGGCAAACTTCAGCGGACAAGGAATGGAATTTCAAATAGAATCTGAGAGCGGATATCAATTTGTTGGGTACATTAAAGGAAATCTATCAACCGGAGATAATTTTGAAGACTATTCTAGTAATGAAAGAATAATCAGATACAGTTTTTCAATGGATGTTCCAGCCTTTCTATTGGCACCTGATCAACCGGGTTTACCAAGTCCATATAGAAGGTTCTTTTCTGCCCCTGAGATAGAATTTAAAGTAGGTCAAATCAGCGGAAATGTTGTGACAGAAGGTAAGTCACTGGACAACAGTGCAGATATAAACAGATTTATACTCAGTGATACTGAGGTAATGGATGGAAGCGGAAGAACACCGCTTACAAGAGGTCAAGAAGGGGTTGCGGTTTCTACGACAGTAATTGATCCATTTACGGGCGAAGGTCAGAAAAGACTGCTAAGAATTAAAACCTCTAATCAGAGATCAGGAGAGTCTACAATCAGCGTCAGAGACGTAGTTGACTTAGACACTTTAACTTGATGATATTTGGCCCTGAAGACGATACTTATTATTGTAGAAAGACAAGGAGAATTCTAAATGGCTGAGCAGGTATTTAGATCGCCAGGATTTTTTGAGAGAGAGATTGATCTCTCCGAAAGATCATCAGAAATAACTGGTGTACCAGCAGGAATCGTGGGTACTGCCCAGATGGGTCCCGCGTTCGTTCCCGTAACAGTAGGTTCTTTTACGGATTTTGTAAATAGATTTGGTGAAGCAGATCTAGATAAAAATCAATTTGGACCACTTGCTGTAAAAGAGTTTCTTAAAAACAGAACAGCAGCTACATTTATTAGGGTGCTCGGCGCCGGAACAAATGAGGGCGCAGCTGATTTCGAGGCCACTAGACTGTATGGGTACGTAAGAAACGCCGGCTTTACCGTCATAGGTGGAAACCGAATGGGTAAGGCATCAGCAGCTCCTGGTCCGACAGGAGATGGTCTAGGAGAGACTTTTGGAGGGGTTAAGTTTATTGTGGCCACTCACTTTGTCTCTGCATCAGGAGAAGGTGTTGCATACCCACAGTTCTCAGACAACAATACTTTTGACCTGAGCACTAGTTCTAACCTGGCTCATCTCGTTAGAGGTATGGTCTTCCTGGCTACTGGTACAAACATGAGAGTCATCGATGCTGATCATAGGCTCACTGGTAATCTTACTCCCGATGTAGCTACTGTTGGTCAAAATCCAGATCATCCGATGTACAAGCAGTTTAAGCTTATGCTGTCTAGCTCGTCCGGCGCCAATTTTGGAAACGACGATGGTTTTGCTGGTGTGAGAATTTTAACTGCCTCACTTGATCCGGCAGCTCCTAACTACATTTCAAAGATTCTAAACACAGACCCAAGAGCTTTCCAAACTGAAGAGCATCTTCTTTATGGGGATTTCGCTGTTGAGTCAGAAGTTGCTGAGCTCCACTATCATGGACAAAACACTGTGGGAATTGCCTCTGGATCTCTGCACACAAATCCAATTTCTAGTGTTGTGTATCAAGATCTGTACGGTAGATTCGACACAAGATATAGAAATGCTAGAACAACTGATTTCATATCCCAGCCCTTTGGATCTGTTGCAGGTAAAGAGTATAGCCTGTTTCACTTTGAGACAATAAGTGATGGATCTGTGGTAAATGAAAGATTTAAGGTATCGATCGCAAACATAAAGAGATCTACAGATCCTAAAAATCCATACGGAACTTTTACGGTTTTAGTTAGAAATTTTGAAGACTCCGATACCAACATTCAGGTCCTTGAGCAGTACGGAAATTGCACACTTAATCCAAATGACGAAGATTACATTGCCAAGAAGATAGGTGACTTTAAGGCATTCTACAACTTTGATGCAGGAGAAGAAAAAGAAAGAAGAGTCGTCATATCAGGAAAATATCCAAATGTCTCTTCTAGAATTAGAGTCATCATGAATAGAGATGTTGAGAGAGGGGATGTTCCTGGAGAAGCACTGCCTTTCGGCTTCAAGGGCTTACCGATTCCGAAGACTCTTGACAACTCTGTTCAAGGAACCCTTTTACGACCTGCCACTTCAAGATTATCACTTAGTGGTTCCAGCTACGGTCAGATAGCTCGAAACCTCGGTATCGCCACAGGTCATGTGAGTTCTCCCTTGTCTAGCTCGGTTCTACCTCCAGTCCCAATGACTTTCAAGGTTACAAGGGGCAATATTGACCCACTTGATGGTACACTAGCTAGTTCCGGCCCTGTAGGTCACCCGGGAATGGTTGAGCTTGCAGACGCTAGATACTACTGGGGAATCAAGACAACTCGGGTTCCAAAGACTGGAAGTCTTGCTAAGGCCATTTTAAATCCAAATGCTAGCGATGAGGTTAACCCTCTAATCAGGTCTTACTCAAAATTCTTGGGTCTTGCCGGACTAGATACAGTTGTTACTGGTTCCGGAGCCGATACCTTCCATAACAATAAATTCTCCCTTGCCAAGGTCGCTCTTGGTAACAGAAAAGATTCATACCCAAGTGTGACAAAAACTGTTGAGAATTACCTGACAGCATCACCTGGTGAACACATGAGAGAGGCAGCTTACATTAGAAACAATGCTAGCACTGCCTCAGACGGTACAATTAATGATGGAGTTGTTCAAGGAAGGCTCTCGCTGCTTTCACTTATGAATCTAACAGCTTCTCTTTACTTTAACAAATTTACAGAATTTGCCAAGTTTACTAACATATTTTACGGTGGCTTTGACGGAGTTAACATTCTAGATCCAGACATGGCTGATATGAACGACAGGGCTTGCTCTGCAGCAACCACAGGAAAGGCTAATACTGATCTAGATATCGGAATGTTTAGATATGTTGCGACTAGAGCTGGCGGAGAAGCATTCACTGCTGGAATCGGTAATTCAAACAACCATGTAAATTCATATAAGGCTGCTGTTAAGATTATGACAGACCCAATGGTGAGTAGGATTAACATACTTGCTGTTCCCGGCCAGAGAGATCAGCTCATTACAGACTTTGCTCTTTCTACGTTGAGCGATTATGGTAGGGCAATTTATCTGCTTGATCTACCTTCCTTTAATTCAAATTCAGAAAGAATATTTGATAATGATGGAAAAAGACCTGATACTGAGTCGACTAGAGAGAAGTTCTTAGGTAGAGGTCTTGATAATAACTTCGCTGCTACATACTATCCGGATGTCTCTCTAAGAGATACAGATACAGGTCGGGTAATTGCTGTACCTTCTTCGATTGCAGCTCTTAGTGCACTAGGCTTCAACGATTCTGTTGCCTATCCCTGGTTTGCCCCGGCTGGATTTAACAGGGCAGCTCTAAATGAAGTTGTTAACGTCGGTGTCAGGCTGAACAAAGCTGATAGAGACGATTTGTATGATGCCAAGATTAACCCGATAGCTTCTTTCCCAGGTGCTGGATTCGTTATCTTTGGACAAAAGACGCTTCAGCAAGCTAGATCTGCTCTTGATCGGGTAAACGTCAGAAGAATGCTCCTAGAGGTTAAGAGATTAGTAGAGAACGTTGCGAACGACTTTGTGTTCGAACAGAACACATCAACAATGAGGGCAAAATTTGTTTCGCAAGTCACCCCGTTGCTAGCTACAGTTCAAAATCAACAGGGTATAGATCAATTCAGAGTCACAATGGATGACTCTAACAATACCCAGGCTGACATTGAGGCTAACAGATTAAATGGTCGGATAGTAATAGTTCCGACACGTGCCGTTGAGTTCATATCAATTGACTTCATTATTACAAATTCTGGAGTGAGCTTTGAATAAATTACATAGTTATATACATAAGATTTGGAGAAATAAGTAATGCCATTATCAGGAAGAAGTGCAGGCGTCTCTTCAACAGAGATTGATCTTACGTTTTTGTCACCGACATCCCCTAGCGGAGTTCCTGCCGGTGTAATTGCAACTTCTCAAGAAGGACCAGCATTTGTCCCTGTGACAGTCGGATCCTATCAAGAGTTTGTTGATAATTTTGGAGCATCCAATGGCGAGCTTTTCGGTCCGCTTGCAGCAAGAGAGTGGTTGCAGAATGCAACTGCCCTGACATATGTTAGAGTTCTTGGTGTTGGAGACGGAAAGCAGAGAAACACAGATGGCACAGTTACTCGGGCAGGGTTTGTAGTTGGAGAACAAGAGATACAGGATAATGGTCTTATATCTAAGAATCCTCTTGCCCTCGATGGTGGTCCCTTGGGTCGAACCTATTTCCTCGGATGCTTTATGTCAGAGTCTCAGGGAAGCACTGTTTTCAGCTCAGCTGGAATTCAAGGTACGCTTACAGCTTCCGCAATTGTTCGAGGGGTCTTGATGACAGCTTCGGGAGTTGTTCCAGCCCTGTCTGCATCTATGAAAGGGGCAACGAACGCCCGCCAGGCCTACAACAACACACCAATCGGTATGTTCCCAAGAACCGGACATGCTCTTGAAGCTCCGACACTCACTGCTGGAGATCAATCGGTGACCACGTTTCCTCAAAGGGGCGATTTAACAGGAACAGTTAATCTTGCCGATAGTAAGCAGGAATTTGTTCTTCTCTTGAATGGTCATATTGACAATGAGGAAGAAAGCCTCAGAAACTTTATCACTGCTTCTTTTGACCCTGCAGCAGGAAACTATATCTCAAAGGTCTTTAACACGGATCCGCTTAAAATTGAGAAAGCAGGTCACTTACTATATTCTCACTATGATATTGATCCCGCCCAGGCAGTGGTGACAGGTTCTGGGATTATTTCTAATAATGTTCTCAGTTTTCAAAAAGAGCAACCTGTTGCTTTCATCACATATGGTGCGCTAGATAGAAATACAGGTAACTCTACAACCACCCCGAACTATGAAAACTTTAGAGATAGATTTTCTCACGCTAGCACACCTTTCTTCATATCTCAAAAGTTTGGTGGGGTAGCAAAGAACCTATTTAGAGTACACAGTAGAAATGATGGTGAGAACTCCGCAAAGAGTTTTAAAATATCGATTGCGAATATTATCAAGCCAAACGACGACACCATCTTTGGATCGTTCGATCTTCAGGTTAGAAGCCTAAGTGACACTGACAGAGAAAAGGTTGTTCTCGAGAGCTACTCAGCCCTCTCACTTGATCCTTCAAGTGACAGATATATTGCTAGAATTATCGGGGATCAGAACACGTTCTTTGACTTTGACAAGGCATCGAGATCTCAACGTCTAGTCGTCGAGGGTAATTATCCAAACGCTTCTCAGAGAATTAGAGTTGAAATGGATCCCGCTGTGGATCAAGGAAAGATGACTGCTGTCACCTTGCCAATGGGCTTTAGAGGACCAAACCATCTTGTGACTTCAGGTTCTCAGGCAGTAATGAGTGGCACCAAGGCCACAGATACATTCGTAGTAAACAGGGAGGGTACTAGAGATTCCCAAGATGGAATTAATAGAGTTTCCGAACCACCTATCCCTTACAGAGAGAACGTTTATCTTGGAGTTACACCGACTAAGAGGCTTGAACCTAAGTTCCACTGGGGAGTTCAATTTGAGAAAAAAGCAGATCCCAAGAATCCGAATGCTCTTACCGAGATAGATCCAACAATAGCAAACTTTGCGAAATACTTCCCAACAATGCAGACTTCAAATATAAACGTCTCACTAGGGAACAACCCAGGTGCAACAGTTTTAAATGGAATAGTTAGGGACTCTGATAAGTTTAATAAAAATCTATTTTCACTTGAGAACATCAGGGTAAGAACTGGATCAGATGGTCTTGCAGATGATAGACAATGGCTTTCAGCTTCTTACGTTAGAAACGGTGTGGTCAACGAGGACCGAACCGGAGCTGAGGGTACAGGTTTCACCCGGGCATTTAAGGTTGATGATCTAAAGAAAGCTGGTAGCAGAAACTTCGCTAAGTTTACGACAATCCTTCAGGGTGGATTTGACGGTCTTAGAATATTCAATGAAGACGTTCATAAGCTAAGAGATGCTGCAGCCAAGAGAGAGATCGATGATGCTGCTAATCAGGGTGGAGCTTCTGGTCAGACAGTTGCAGCATATAGAAAAGCTATTAGCGTGATGGGAAATACTTCCGATGTTGACATCAAGCTCTTGGCAATCCCTGGAATAAGAGAGACATCGGTCACTGACTTTGCGATTACTTCGGTTGAAAGTAGATTTGACTCAATGTACATCATGGACATAGAAGAGAGAGATACCCTAAACACTGTTGTCACCTCTTCTGACCAGACAATCAATGTAAGCTTAACAGTCCAGGACTTTAGAAACAGAGGTCTAAATACATCTTTTGCAGCAGCTTACTTCCCAGATGTAGTGATGGAGGACCCAAACACTCTTACCAATGTCAGAGTACCGCCTTCTGTGGCTGTTCTCGGGGCAATGTCTCTTAATGATTCAGTTGGTCATCCCTGGTTCGCTCCTGCGGGATTCACTAGAGGTGCCTTAGGAAACATGGACTTTGCTGTAGTCGATCTATCTAGAGACAATCTGGATGACCTATATGATGCAGACATTAATCCAATTACAGATTTCCCAGCCAAGCCACTAGTTGTCTGGGGTCAGAAAACTCTTCTTCAGGCTGCTACGTCCCTGGACAGAGTTAACGTTAGAAGGTTGTTAATAGAAGTTAGAAGAGCCGTAAGGCAGGTCGCTAATTCTCTGCTATTTGAGCCGAACAGAGAAGAGACACTTACTAGGTTTAGTGATCTGGTTAATCCGATTATGCAATCTATCCAAGACATGAGTGGTGTTGATAGATTTAAAGTTGTGATAGATACCTCCACGACCACACAAGCCGACGTAGAAAACAACACAATCAGAGGGAAGATATTCCTTCAACCTACTCGAACTGCAGAGTTCATCTCACTTGACTTCGTGTTATCTAATGCTGGCTCGGATGCATTTGATAACGTTTAAAGTAAGTTTAATGAATATATAAGGATATACAGGAGAATTTAACATGGCAACCACCCTATCAGTTAGCGAGATGCTTCCCAACAAATTTGAACCTAAAAGAAAATATCGGTGGATTTTTCAAATAGAGGGAATCGATGCTTTCTTGATGAAAACAGCACAGCGACCAACATTTCAGTTTGAAGAAATCAAGATAGACTTTATTAACGCTATCAGATATTTGAACGGAAAGATGTCTTTTGGAGAGATAAGAGTTTCTTTACATGACCCAATTGCACCCTCCGGTGCACAGCAGGTGATGGAATGGATTAGAACTCACTATGAATCAGTCTCAGGTCGTGCCGGATATGCAGATTTCTACAAGAGAGATTGCCAGCTTAAGCTTCTTGACCCTGTGGGTACTGTCGTAGAGCTCTGGGACATGAAAGGTTGTATGATTAAAAATGCTAATTTTCAAGATCTAGACTATACAGATGGAACAACCCCAATGGGCATAGATCTTCAGCTTAGAATTGACAACTGCGTTCTCCAGTTCTGATTTAAAATTATTCTTAAAAAAGTTTTACATTCTCGTATATCTCTTTAAGATTAGATAAAAGAGGTATTGGTTTGTCCGAGGATAGAGATAGATCAAGGAATGACATTTTTGGATCTCCAGGTGTGAGCGGAGATCCGATTCCTAAAGTAAATGTAATGAGAGATGATTTCGGATGGGAAGTTCCTGTCGAGACTGTTCCCGTTCCATCTCAAGGAAAAGTTTACCCAGCAGATAACCCAGTTCACGGGACTGAAACAGTAGATATCAGAGCCATGACTGCTCGAGAAGAAGATATTCTAACATCTAGAGCATTGATTAAAAAAGGTACTGTTATCACTGAGCTCATTGAATCCTGTCTAATAGACAAGAACATATCTGCTTCAGATTTAATTACCGGTGATAGAAATGCTCTAATGATAGCAATCAGAATCACAGGTTACGGGCAAATGTATGAAGCTAGGGCGGGCTGCCCAAAATGCGGTGCTGTGAATCGAAGTGAATTTGATTTAGCCGATTTAGCTATCAAGCCCTTAGAGATCGAACCTGTTGTACAAGGTGAGAATAGGTTTGAGTTTACTCTTCCTATAACGAAAAAGAAAGTGGAGTTTAAGTTCCTGACGGGAACTGATGAAGAAGAAATGGCCGCCGAAGCCGAAAAGATGCGAATACTTTTTCCTGACAAGAAGACAGACAATAGTGTAACACGAAGACTTGAAAAGACTGTCGTCTCAGTTGATGGAATTACTGATCGCAACAAGATAAAGACATTTGTTAACAACATGCCTGCTAGAGACTCTAGAGAGCTCAGACAGTACATGTCAGATAACGAACCAGGTGTTGATATGTCTACGGTTTTGGAATGCAATAGTTGCGGCGCATCTTCTAAGATTCAGTTACCGTTGGGAACCGGGTTTTTTTGGCCTGGGGCCTGAGTATAGGGAGTTGTGTCTCGAGCAATTCTTCTTGCTCCAGTATTACGTTGGAATGTCATACACAGAGTGTCGTAATATTCCCATTAGATATCGAACATGGTTCATCGAGCGAGCTGTCAAAGAGATCAAGAAGGCAGGTGAATCGAAGTCAAATACCGCAAGCTCTGCCACTGCTAGGGCACTATCAGGAAAAGGTCCGGGAAAACGCCCCTTCTAGATTAAGAAGGTTTACCTGATAACTCACTTACATAATACTTATTAGTGATAGGCAGTCGGCACCGTCGATAGGAGTAGCTAGTGGCAGACGAGACACCCACCCCAGAACAGACTGAACAGGTTATAACCTATACTCAGGCCCTAAGGTCTCTGACTGAGGCCCAGAGCGTCTATGAAGCTACTACAACAAGTGTTAGCAACGCAATTCTAGGTAAAGCGAATGCGGTCAAAAGTCTAGAAGGTGATCTAGCAGCCTATAGCGAAACTCTCAGGGGTGCTTCAGAAGGGACAACAGATTTTGTAACCACCTTGGGAGTTGCAGGAGCAGTGCTAGGTACAATATCTCTCGGAAAAATCCTTGCCCAAAGTAATCCTCAGGGAGCTATGTCCGGGATTTTCGGTGAGATAACAGGTGTAGTCCAAAGTGCTGGCACTGCTATTGATGGAATTATGTCTCAGATGGGCGGCCTCTTTGAAATGATGCAATCAGTCGGTGGTCCGCTTCGAGAAGAATATAAGCAGATTCAAGATGCATTTGGTGGTGCCTTTGGCGAGGTCGACGGCGCCATTGAATCAACCAACGCTCAGTCCGCTGAAGCTGTAAGAGGTGTAACAGAACTATTTGAAGATTTCGATCAGAACATAGGTAATACTGATGTTTCAATGCTTGAGCTGTTTGGGCAACAGAGCGACTTGTCTGATATACTTCACTCCATGACAGAGGACAACAGGAACGCCTTTGCTGTCCTCAGCGGAGACTCGGCAGAGACAACCAGGAGTGTTGCCCTCGCGACAAAAGGTTTGGGCCTAAGCACAGCTGAGGCATCACTTTTCATCCAGCGCCAGATTGATATGACCGGCGAAGCCAATGATGATCTACTAATGCAGTCTGCTCGAACCATAAAGGCGACAGAAGGTGCTACAGGGATTAGTTCTAAACTAATCTCTAGTAACGTCGTTGACATGACCCGGGATGTCACCAACTTCGGTAACATGACCAGGGAGTCAATGGCGGCAGCAGGTGCCCAAATGGCTGCGATGGGACTAGATTTCCAAAATCTCAGTGCTGTTGTTGGACAGTTCCAGAGCTTCGAAGGTGCTGCTCAGGCTGCAGCAGATCTAAATGCACTGTTCGGAATCAACATCGACGTCACTGAAGCGATGATGGCAGCAAATGAAGGTCAGGAGCACATGCTTGATCTTGTTCGAAGGTCCATGCTCGACGCCGGTATATCTGCAGAGAACCTGACAGATAATATGTCAGCTGCTCGAACGATGGCCCGAACTTATAACCTTGAAGTCGATGATCTTCAGCGCATCTTAGCTGCTGACGACTTAGGCGGAATTCAGGCTATTCTGGATGGACAAACAGAAGTTGCTGAGGGAATGGCTGAGACCTTTGATCAGGAAGAGCTCATCAATCAATTTGAAAATGATATGGCCCGTGTTCAGAGGACTCTTTCCGCCGAAACCATTACAGAATTTAGAACAATATTCACCGACCAGGCTGCCAGAGCGGGCATGGCCCAGACAGCAAGTGAATTTGCAAGAATGGCTGAGCATTCTGAAAGAACAGCCACAGCATCAACAACCCTGGCTGCAGAACTTGCTTCAGTCCCGGGTAGCCTTGCAGAAGGTATGCTTGATGGCATGGTTGATTCACTTGCTGAAGGTGATGATAGCCTTATGGGTCGTCTTCAGAACCAAATGGCCGAGACTGGCGCAGTGTTTAGACAAGAGGTGGCCCCAATTGCAGAAGATCTCGGTCGGGGAATGGGGCAAGCCATGTCAAATCAGATCGACGCTGCTATGCAGAATCCCGATAGCGGTATCGGACGACTGATGGCCAATTTTGAAATGCAGCAGCGCAGACTGACAGAATCAGTTGAAGGGTCTGCAGCTGGCATACAAGAAGCAACGCAGGGAAGGTTTGCCCAGGGTCCTGACGGACCAGTTGCTCTAACATCTTCGCAAGTTATTGAAAGCATAGGAGAAGGTTTAGGGGATATGGCATTCGGATCAGGATCAGCAGTCGGCATACAAATGGCTGAAGGTGTTAGAGATGGTCTGATGGAGAATTCTGACTCAGTCATTGACTCTGCCGCATCTATCTTTGGAACTCTGGCTGACGTAGCTGTTCAGGAAGGTGTCGCCGCAGAGTCTCCAAGCTTGCTTGGCTTAAGTATTGTTCAAGGAATAATTGATGCACTTCGTTCCGGTGCCGAAAACATTGGCGAAGCTGTAAGCGGTTTCTTTAGTCCGATGGCTGATGCAGCTGAGGAAACTGTAAGTCAGGCTGTTGAGGCTGTCAGTGCTCTTAATAATCTTGAAATACCCACACCGAACGCTGAGCCTTTAAACGTTGCTCTTGAAGGAACGATAAGCCAGCTTAACCAAGCCACTCAAGCTCTCTCTGCAGCAGCGACCGAGGGCGGTCAAGAAATTAACATGAATATTACACTAGCTCTCACCGATGAAGGAAAGGGTAACCTAATAGCAGCTCTCGAAAGAGGCTCTGTTACTCTCGGTCGGGGAGCGGTGACACAGAGAATATAGGGGTACTAGAGCATGAGCGATAATGACGAACAGAAGCACTTTACACTGCAGGATGAGGTTTACAACCATCCAACATTCAAAGAGCTATACGAGAGCATTCCAGAGCATTTAAGAGCTGGTATTGATGATCACATAGCATCCTTGGCAAATCGGGTATCAAAAGCTAGGGATAATCTTCAAAAAAGCATAATTAGTCAAGGTAAGATTATGGATTTTATTAAATCAGCGGATGAAGCTATGTTCACGACTTTTTGCACCGGTGAGGAAACTACCGGAGATGAGACTGAATAATGGCCTCTAGGAAAAAATTAGGGTCTTTCTTATCTTCAATAGGTGTCACTGAAAACCATATTTCATACAGCCTTAAAAGAGATAATGGTACACCTGAACTTGTAGAGTTCGGTGATGACCTAAGAGATGATCAGGTTAGCGGAAAAAAGCTTCTTGATCTAACTGAAAGCTCGGATACAGGTCTAATAGGCGACTATGTTCGGTATGTTATGGAGAATTTTGCACCTAATGAGTTTATGCTTAAAGGTGGAAACGCCGAGGCTGCCGGGACCAATAGGGGCGACTCTCTTCAGGAAGCAGAATCTGCTGGTGCTGAGAGCGTTTTTGTTGAGTCTGATTCAACGCTTGGTTCGAAGCTGTATGAATATTCCAATAGTGGAAAATACCCTAGTGATATAATAGACAAAACAGCAGGTACTGAAGGAAATAAACTGCTAAAGCAGCCTTCCAGTGTCAACAACATAGCAGGCGAGACAGAAGATGTCTTAGGTGGCTTTAATAGATTCTCCCCAGGCACCTCGGGTAGAAAATTTGTAAACCCTAATACTTCCGGCGCGGATGCTGACGCTGACCCTAACATGCATCCTCAGCGAAATTTCGGAGATTATGAAAAGGGTACTGTGTCTGAAGCTTTTTCATATGATGATCTTCTCGGTGTCGCCGGCTCACTTATGGTGAAAGCTGCGGGCTTTGATACGGAAGGGACAGATCCGGGAAACAGCAAAAACCCCGAGGGCTCTGCAGTTCTTCCATCTCGACAGGCTAAAGACTACGAGAACAAGCACGTTACCACAGGAAGAAAAGAAATAAGCAATGATATGCTCAATGCCAAAAACGCTTTCGGAACACCGGAGCTTACTAACGGAAAATCTTACAGATCCGGACGTGGATCATTTTTAACAAATTCTGACGACGGTGAAGAAGGTTACGGTTCAAACTCTTTTGGGTCTGCTTTTACTCCGGACAATAGGTTTTCCGATGCTAGTTCTGCAAATATCCTGGCAGCTCAGGCAGTAGCCTCACTAGTTGCTGTATCCGTGCTTGGAAAATCTCTAATGGACGATGTTCTTGGTGCCCTAGACGATACAAAATCTGCTCCCTTAGGGCGAGGCCCTTTTCTTCAAGGCGCGTTTGGATCACAGGTCGATGCTAACACGAGGGCACTGTACCATCTCTTGCTAGGAACGACTAATTCCAGTTCAGGGTTTCAAAGAAGCTATAAAAAAGCAGTTGATAGAGGGATCTCTGTTATGTTTTCTGGAAAAATAAAATCTTTAAACGATGCTGCCGGTAAGAGCGGAGCCGGATTAGGCCAGGCGAAAGCTGATGCTTCTAGCTTTATTAAAGATTCCCCGGGCTTTTGGTTATCAGTGTCCAGAGGAATTCTTCGAAATGTTGATGATGTTGTTGAAGAATCAGCTTCAGCAACACTTGGTGATTATAGTTCCATGGAATCTCTAGTGAGAACTCTTGGAAGTAACAAGCTTATTGGGTTTTTTAAGTACCTTGCACAGATCGGAGATATTTCTCTAACTTCTGGAATGGGAATGGGCCTGGACAAGGCTGAGGATGAGCATAGCTTCTTTAATGTTGATAAACTTCCGGACGGACCGGCAACCCGAGTAGGAAAGAGCCGATCATCTATGGGGAATACTGCTACGTCACTTGCGTGGAGAGGTAATGCTCTACCATCCGTTTATCTATTACCTCAGGAAATACTCAAGGCAACAACTCAACTTGGTACCGGAGGTTTTGGTACAAACCCATCAAAAGGAATGCTTGCCTCCACACTCTGGGAAAAGACCTATATGGATGCCTCGCTTAGTGGAGAAGGCCAAAGAATACCTTCTGATGTTATCGAGAGAATGGAGAACATGCTTGACTCAGAGTATTGTCCTTTCTACTTTCATGATATTAGAACAAATGAGATAGTAGCTTTTCATGCGTTTCTAACAAGTCTTTCTGATCAGTTTCAGCCTCAATACACAGATGTCAAAGGTTATGGTCGAATGGATCCCGTGCAAATATATAACAGCACAACCCGAAGCATAGGTTTAAGCTTTGTTGTTGCAGCAACATCTCAGGAAGATTTTGATGAGATGTGGTTTAAGATTAATAAGCTAATCACGATGGTCTATCCTCAGTACAGCAAGGGAACAAAGGTCTCATCCACACTTGATAAATCCAAATTCATCCAGCCTTTCAGCCAGGTGCTTAAAGCTTCTCCGATGATCAGACTAAGGGTCGGCGACGTTGTCAAGTCAAATTACTCTAAGTTTAATCTCGCTAGGATCTTTGGTGTCGGCACACCTGATGCAACGGATCTAAAAGGAGAAGAGGGCGCCGGAGGACCGCTAGGTGGGCTAGGTGATGCCCTAGGTGGTGTCGTAGGCAACATCGCCGAAGCGCTAGATGACACTCAGTTAAAGATATTCCTGTATGCCTATGGAACACCTCTTGCACTAACAGCACTTGCAGACGGAACGGCTTTTGCTGGTAGCGCTGCTGAGAGAATGACTAGGGCAGTTGCTTCACAGCTTTTGGTTAATGGATTTGGAAACCCCATACTATCACAGGTTATAGGACAGCGCCTGAGGGACCCTGATGTTGTCGTTAATACCGCACCGGCTACTTCTAATCTAGCCTCAGTCACCTCAGGTCTTTTGACCGGAGAAAACGGAGGAGGTTTATTTGGCTTTGGGTATATGAAAGGAACAGTGGTCTTTCTCAAGCCAACAGATGGAAAAGCTTACAGATATCAAAAAGGAAGTGATGCACAGGAAGTAAGGTTTAGCAGACCTATTCGTGGAATGATAACAGGAAGGTCAACAGTCGACCTCGAATCCGGAGAGATGCACAAAGGGAAGACTAAAAGAACTATCTACAAGGTTATGGTGACAGATCTCGGAGCACCTTCGACTTTTTTGTTTAGCGGAGACTTCCATGTTAACCACTCTGACCTAATACTTGATCCTGCTTTCATGTACAATATTGCTCTCCTTCCAGTTCTTAGCCTTGCTGGTACACTTGACATGGCTGCTGAGGCTCTAACAAATGAAGCCGCTGTCGCTTCGGGAATACCTGCAGATACACTAGATCTATCTACTTCTGAAACATCTCAGTTCTTCTCATCTTATACAAACCCGATAGTTAAGGCATTTAATAGTTCTCGAGGGCGGGGTCTTGCTGGATTTATTAGAAGGCTCTCACTAAAGCATATTGAGGCTGGGACTACCTGGGAGACAGATTGGAATTCAAGAGCACCTAAGTTCATAAAGATTGAGCTTGGCTTTAATCCAATTCACGATATTCCGCCGGGTCTGGACAGTCAAGGATTCAATAGAGCACCTATTTACAACGTGGGCAGGGTTATGGAATACGTTTCAGGTGATCCGTACGACGACGGCGGCTTGGCTTCTAAGTTCAAATTTAGAGATGCCGGAGCGGCAACTTTTAAATCCAAGAAGACAAGTGAGTAGAGGTTAAATTGCCAAGTAGATATTCAAAAATTCCTAGAATTGAAAACGGTCGAGGTATTGGAACGACAACGATGACTTCGAGAATGTTTTTTGCTGCTGAAAGAGGCGCTCTAAAGTGCACTGTTAGAAAACTGAAGGGCGGAGAGAGACTCGACACGATTGCAGCAGACCAGTATGGAGATTCTCAATACTGGTGGGTGATAGCTAGCGCGACAGGAATCGGCTGGTGTCTTCAGGTGCCACCAGGTACAACAATTAGAATACCGCTTAGCCTTGGCGAAGCCTTGAAGTTCCTAGGGAGATAATCATGGCTGAAAATCCAGGTGATATCTTAGAAGAAATGGGGATCTTGAAATATTTTAATATAGCTTCCCAGGAAAAATTGCTAGAAAACGTTTTTAAGGCAGAGGCTACTGCTGTTGCTTCTGCCGACGCTCTTGGTGCTGCCTTAGATGCCATAGGGCTTGGAGGAGGAGGATCAGAAGAAACACCTCCGGAACCATCACCTCCTGAGATTGACCCGCTAACCCCTCGAGATAGACATCTATTGTCTAAAAAGCTCATGAACATAAACAAAGGTGGAAGGCTGTCTCCTACCATCTTAAAAGATGATGAACTAAAGTCAATCACCACTCTTGGTGATTTTTACAAGGTTGTGTACGAAAATGTATCCGGAGCAATTCCCGGTGTTCTAAACACAGGCGCGAGCATAAAGCAGATAATAGGCGAAGGGACTCTTGGGCCTGACGTAACCATAAATAGTGTGCCCGATTCTCCTGCACGATCAGAGCCGGGATTGTCAGCCCACCTTGTTCAGCTTCCTAGTGTGAGCCCTACAATAAGGCACGCCTCCGCCGTAGAATTCTTTATGAACGGAATACCTCCTCAGGAGTTTAGCAGGTGCGCTCCTTTCCTAGATATTATTATTAGAACAGAAGGGGGTCGTGAGAGATCAGGTTTAAATACTCTTAGGTTTCTTGGATTTGGACCAGCGGAAACTTCGCAGGAAGATACCATAGCAGCTAGAATGGCAAGCTCTGTCCCTGAAGTCTTCTTTGATCAAGCTGTAGGTGAAGGTGTTGCTGCTGGGGCAACAAATCCTCTCCAGGCTGCAGCAGGGGCTTTTGGTAGTGCTATTGCTTCTCTAGGTGCTGCCAGCGAAGAAGCCGAAGAGCTCTTGTTTGATACCTCTTACACTACGATGGATGTATTTACGATGCCACAGTCCATCGTTGATTACAGCAACCCGTCAGACCTTCATCCTCTCACAGGTGGAGAAATACTAGATAGATCTCGACCCTTTATGAGTCTAAAGGGAATGAGTGTCTCTCACGTGTCACAAAGAAGCGCAACAATTTACACAGTCCAGGTTAAGCTCGACCTAGTTTTGCATGATAGATCGAGACTTGCTGATGTCTCTCAGCTTATAGCGCCTAGGGTCTATAAGACTACCAAGTTTTTAATTGAATACGGCTGGTCTCATCCTGACGGCGGTCCTGAGAGTTCCAATATTTACGGTAGGTTCTTAGATTCAATGCGTCATCGAGGAACTTTCTTTCTTGTAAGATCGGACTACACTTTTACCCAGGACGGACAGGTTGAGATCTCGATTATCTTACAGAATGCCTCTTCTGAAAAGCTCAGCACATATAGTGTAGCGCAAGGTCACGTTGTTGATATAGAGGCTGTAAAACAAAGCTTGCGGGATGCTATCGCACAATCAAGAACTGAAGCCATTTCAAGTCAACGGGCAGCTGACGCTCTTCCTCAGGCCATCCTGCGGTCAGAAAATGTCACCTCTAACGCAATGATGCTGCCAATGAGCGTGTTCAGAGAGATAAATTCTCAAATTAATCAGGCTACTTCTGAAGGATCTGAGATATCCTTTGACCAGGTTCTTGAGAGCATAAATAACATACTTGACAATGCCAGTCCCCCGACTGATGAGTCTCCTAGAAGCGTCTTTTCAATCATAGATCAGAAGATATCAAATTTTAAAACTAACCCTACAGATTTAAACCTAGATCCGTTCTTAAAAATACCTTTAACTGGTGATGCTGACTATAACGGAATAGCAGCTACATTTATTGACAGAACAAAGTACGTGTCTTTTGGAAAGCTTGTTCTGTCTTTTCTTGGTGCGCCAATAGCAGCATCTCAGGATTTCGATGAAGTTCAGATTCACTTTCACGCCTTTAATCACTCTGCCGGAGCTTTTTGGGGTGAAAATATCTCTGCTTTTCCAGTTAACCTAGAGCAACTAGAATCTAAACTAAAGAGACAGTATCAGACATCAAGAAATGTAAATGTTGCTACTTTATTTGATTTTATGGCAGAAATGCTAGAGACTCCCTCTGCAATACCTTACGGAATTACTCAATCAACCCCGCCTGAGGCTTCTGATGAGTCAGCCGTGGAAGATACTGGAAATGAAGACGATGCCCAGATTACAGATGAAGAGCTTGATTCCTTTCTAGAGAATAGAATACGAAGACTCGGCTGTCCTGTTGCAGGTGAGTTTATCACGCCCTCTATCGCATATATTATGGAGTCCTTATCTGTTGCTCCTGAAGCTGAGTCAGATTCCCCAGGAAATCCTGGAAAAACTATACTGAGGATTCATGTCACAGATACCCGTCAGACACCTTACATTGGAGAGACAGTAGCGATTAGAAGCTTGACCAATGACGGTGTCACTCTTTCTGATACAGCAATTGAAGAGAGCGCTGCACCTCCGGCTCCTGGCCAGTCTACCAATCCAATTAGAAAAACTCAAAATAATACTAAAAATCTAGTAGAAGAGACTGCTACCATAGAGGAGGACCCTGCTGGAGGCGTTTCAACTGTTATGTCCAGCTTGACACCTGACCAGATGTTCAAAAGAATTGCCTCATCTGTTCCAACATTTATATACGGGTCTAATCATAGTGCAATTACTAGCCTTGATGTTAGAGGATCTACAACTGGTCCCATTGCAGATGCTCTAGTTATGCAGGGCTTGCTTGATGAAAATAGAGCTGCGAATGAAAATCCTGAAGAAGGCGGACAGGGATCTGATCAAGGTGTTCAGGCAGATTTGCAACTTGTGCCGGCTACTATTACCCTAAACACTCTAGGCTGCCCTTTGCTTGCTTTTGGGCAGCAGTATTTTCTTTCCATGGGGACGGGGACAACTCTTGAGCAAGTTTATGGAATAACTAAGCTAACCCATACCATTGGACCTGGAGATTTTAAATCATCTGCAACCTTGTATCCGACAAATTCAGGAAGATTAGTGGCACAAACAACATCTCTCAGAACTTTAAGAAACTTAATTAAGGCTGAAGCCATTGATTCCCAGGGTGCACCTCCCCCGCCGCCTGCTCCTGGTTCACCAGTCGCATGAACAATTTATCATAGCTAAAGTATAATCTTTCTATGAATATATGCATTCATAAAAATATACTAGGGACCGGTAAGCATTTATTTGCAAATAAAGTAGAGAATCAGTATTATTGGTCAGATAAGATTGATAATGAATCTTGGGTCTTTGGAGATGAAAATAAGCCGCTAAGATGTGCTAATTCTGTACTTAGAGCTCTTAAGCTTGAGGTATTATCTACTCCGGAAGAAAAATATATTAACTCTTGGCATGAAGTGGGCAAAAGTTGCAACGGAGATGTAGACTGGGAGAAAGCTTTGCATCCCGATGTGTTCAAAGAGTTTGTATCTAGGCTGGTAGATCAGCTCTGGTGTGTCCTTGAGAAGATAGATGATACATACTATGGAAATGAGTTTCTATCTTGTAGAAGTGTAACCAGGAGCCTTACAAGGGCTTGCATAGATACTAAAACTTTCAATGCTCTTTTAAAAGAATCAAAAAGCTTATCAGGAAGAAAGTCCCTATCTTCTTTTGCGCCAGATGGCACAGGAAAAGCCCAGCTACCAGTCTATAGTACAACCTCTTCAGTTACAGGTCGCCTTACAGTGAAATCAGGACCAAATATTCTTACAATGAAGAAAAGCTTAAGAAAAATAATAAAATCAAAACACCCGGGCGGAAAGATAGTCCAGGTTGATTTTGTTAGCCTTGAGCCGAGAGTTTTGCTTCTTATGCAGGAAAAGAAAGCCCCGGAAGACATTTACAGCTATATTAGAACTAGTGTTCTTGGAGGCAAGTTTAGCAGGAGCGTTGCCAAGTCTGCAACACTAGGCGCAATATTCGGAATCTCTTCTACAAGGTTTCAAGAAAATAGCTCTCTCTCTCCTGATGAATCTTCTTCTGTTTTAAGAGAAGTTAGAAGATTCTTTAATGTGTCTTCTGTAGGTAAGGGCTTAAAAAGAGAAATGCTTCAAAACGGGTACATAGAAAATGTGTACGGTAGAAAAGTTACGCCATCTACTAGCCAGGCACATGTCCTGGTAAACAACAAGGTACAATCAACAGGAGTTGACGTTGCCTTGCTTGGATTTGATACTCTTTTAAGCAGCTTTAAAAGACTTAACATCCAGGCTGATCCGCTTTTTTTAATTCACGATGCAATTATATTAGATGTTCCTGAGACAGATATCAACAAGGTCAGAGATATCGTTAAGCAAGGGATTTATAATAAAAGATTCGACGCCATTTTTCCAGTTTCAATTGAGGAGGTATAATAACATGGCAAACCTACTATCAAGCAAATCAATAACATTTGTAGATGTTGAAACAACACATCTCGATCCAGCCCGAAGTACTGTTCTTTCGATATCAATTATTACTGATTGGTCAGGAGGAGATCAGGACGTATGGACTACTAAAATAAAACCAAGAGATATTGAAATACAGTTTGCTGACCCAGAAGCACTAAGGGTGTGCGGATACTCTTCTGAGGAGTGGGAAGATGCTCCTTCTTTTAAAGAAGTTGCACCTGAGATTGTAAAGCGCCTTGCCTGGGGACCGATTGTCGGTCATAATGTTCAATTTGATATAAGCCACATCAGATCAGTTTTAAATAGAAACGGATACGAAGAGGTTCAGAGAATTAACAAAGATGGTGCTGAAAAGACCTATAAGATTGGGTATCCTCAAATAGATACTTGCGCTCTCGCATATCTTTTTCTTCCTACTGAAAGGCAGAATCTAAATGCCCTAAGAGAATACTTTGAAATTAGTACTGATAGAGCACACTCAGCTGATACCGACGCTGAAGACTGTCGAGCAGTCTTTTACAAGATTATTGAATCTAGATTTGAAAGTGAATTTTCTAGAGAATAGTGTTGATTCTACTGATGTGCTAGTATATTTATTATCATGGCAAAAGATAAGAGTACTACACAAAGATCTGCTGCTTCTATTACTGGAGTCCCAGTAGCAGGAGCTATCGGCGGTGGTGATGATTCTTATAGGCTAGGTCGCCCTCGAAGGTATCCATTCTATAGAGACTCAGCAGGATCACCAAGCATGTCTGCTGATTCAGGATTCTCATCACGACTCTCTTCCGTAAACAAAGGGTATGATCCTAGAGACGGGGATATGCCTATGTTCCCAGAGCAAGAAGATTTTGAAGAAGATAATTATGAAATGGTGGCAGATGTTTTACCTCCTACTAGAAAATTACCTAGATACTCTAAGGTTGCTAGAAGATCTCGATTTGTTTCCGAGGCCGACTCTAACATGAAAAAACTTAGCCTGTCTAGTGTGCTCCTTGAGGATGATATTTCTGAGTCAATCCTTCCCGGGTCTATTGGCGGCTGGGCCGGAGCAGCTGCTGATATTGCAGGAGACATAGCAGGCGACCTCGGAGCAGCTATGATCGGTGCTGTTCCTGTTATAGGAGATTTTGCAGCTGCAGCTTTTGCCGGGTGGAATGTTAAACAGCTAAGAGGAAATCTAGATGATTCTCAAAATCACATCGCTGAATTTTTAAATCAACCAAGCCCATCAGGTAGAAAAGATCTTGAAAAAGATCTAGATGACTTGATTGAGAATCTTATAGACTTTGTCCAGCGCTCGCTTGAAGCAATTCCAGATCCAGGAGCAACTGAGCTAGGATCAGCTGGAATAAGTATTCTTTCGAATGTTAGAAGGCTAAAGCTTGGAAAAGCAAGCTGGGAGGCATGGAGAGGATTAAAAAATGTAAAAGGTGCTATGACAGGTTTTCAAAGAGCTTCTAAAGCAGGACCCTTGCCGAGAAGCTCAGCAGTAGCTGCTGCTAGAGGCGCTAAAATCGCTAAGTACACTGGTCTCGGTCAGCCGGGAATCGGGGCTTCTGCCAAGTCTTCTGTCATTCTTGAACCTCTTACAAAATTCTTAGGAGACGTTGCGCAGTCTGACGCAGCGGATATTGAAGGGTCAGGGGTTGTAGGAACGGGCCGGGATGATCTCGCAAGCTATGCGAGCGATATTTTATCGCTAGGGCCAATAACTTCAGTCCCTAGAAGAATTGCTCTTCTCTCTTACATAATAGATGACTGGGATTCTCAAAAAGCTTATTGGTACGATCAAGGCGTATCGACAGATGAGTTCGATTCGGGAGGTTATTTTCAACCCACAGTTAATGTTGGAGTATCAAATGTACAGCAGTTTAATCCAAACAACCCAATAGACGATACCATTCCTATGGATAATGTATCAGAGTCAGTAATATATAAATTAAGGAAAGAAAAAATGCCAGTAGAGAAATTACTAAAACAATTTATCATGGAGTCCATAGACCTAGAGGCTATGAAAAAAGAGTCTCCGTATTTGCCCTCGCTAGGAGATCACGCTGTCTATGTGCCAAACCCACGTTTAACAACTCGCTCTGCTAGACTACCTCAGGAAGAAGATATGGACTATATTGAAGACTTTATTGTCCAAGTTGCAGGTGATCAGGGTGTAATTACAAGCCACCCACGTGTCAATGAGAACGCCTTGAGAGAGTTTATTAGAGAAGCAGTTAAATCCGAAAAAAAAAAATAAAGAAAAAAAATGAAGCCACAACAGCTTCAAGTGTAGGAAGTATGGGCTGGGTCGGCCCGCTTGGAATGGGTAGAAGCTTCGAAGATCTAGCAAAATCTAACACGAAATACTTTGGCGGTGGCACTCTTATGGATCCAGGTGCTCCAAAAGATATTGTTAAAAGAGCAAAATCATTTTCTAAAAAATAAGTTGAACATTTAAAAATTTAAAAGTTACTATTCTATAGTGATAGAAACATCACAATCATTTGATAATTTAATCAATAACCATTAAAAATTAGGAGTTAAAAATGGCAGTTGACTTTGAGGCGATTCGCCGGAAGCTAAATCAATTAAGCGGAAATAACCGCAGACAAACAAAGAACTGGAGACCAAAAGAGGGAGAGGAATATTCTGTTCGACTTCTCTCTTTCCCGGATAATGACGGGCAACCTTTTAAGGAGCTCTGGTTCTACTACAACATCGGAAATAATCCAGGATTGCTAGCACCATATCAGTTTAGTAACCCTGACCCGATTCAGGATCTTATTAACACTCTAAGAGATGAAGGGACAAAAGAATCTTACGAATTAGCTAAAAAGCTATATCCTAAGATGCGCTGTTATGCACCTGTCATTGTCCGAGGAGAAGAAGACAAGGGTGTTCAGATCTGGGGATTTGGTAAGATGGTATACCAGTCTCTTCTTAACATTATGTTAGATGAGGACTATGGAGATATTACTGACCCAGCTGATGGTCGGGATATCAAGGTTAGCTGCTCCAAGCAGCCGGGCAAAAAGTGGACTACAACTGAGGTCCTTCCTCGCGGAAGACAAACTCCGCTGTCCTCCTCTCCTGATCAAACATCCCAATGGGTAGAAAACATCCCAGATGTTTCTCAAATGTATGAATGCAAGTCGTACGATGAGCTTTCAAAAATTGTTAACGACTGGATAAATGGGTCTTTTGATCAAGAATCCTCTAGCAGTAGCTCTTCCAATAGCACACAGTCATCTAAGACCAGCCCGGACACGGGAAGTCAAAAGTACAAGTCTCTTGACGATGCTTTTGCTGATCTAATTGACGATTAATTTGCTGATTTTCTAAAAACAGGGGGTATTGCTTTGCTTTGTCCCCTGTTTTTCTTTTATTGAACAAATCATAAAATTGCTGTATTTTAAATCTATGGAGAAGCTAAAAATTGAAAAAGAAAAAAGAAGAAAGTACATCAGATGATTTTACAAGAGATCTAATAAAATCTCTAAATAAAGAAAATGGGTCAAGGGTTGCTTATAACCTAAGTGTAGATGACTCTCCTACCCATGTTAATCGCTGGATTAGTACAGGATCAATGCTGCTGGACTATATTTGCTCTAATAGGAGAAATGGTGGCCTGCCTGAGGGAAGAATTGTAGAGATCTTTGGACCGCCATCAATTGGAAAGTCTCACATAGCAACACAGATTGCAAGGACTACACAGCAAAAAGGCGGAATTGTAGTCTATATAGATACTGAAAACGCTACTTCTGTAGAAAACTTAGGAATGCTTGGGGTTGATGTTTCAAAGAGGTTTGTCTACGTCGATACTCACTGTACAGAAGAAGTTCTTTCAATAGCCGAGGCTACAATTATGAAAGCAAAAGCGATGGACAAGGATATTCCGGTGACTATTGTCTGGGATTCAGTTGCAGCTTCTTCTCCAAAAGCAGAGCTGCTTGGAGACTATGATAAGGAATCTATAGGTTTGCAAGCAAGGGCAATTTCAAAAGGAATGCGAAAGATAACAGGAGTTATAGCTAATGAGAATGTTCTGTTTGTAATTCTTAATCAGATTAGAACAAAGATTGGTGTAATGTACGGGGACCCTGATACAACCCCTGGCGGAAAAGCAATTCCATTTCATGCATCTACAAGGATCAAGCTCGGCGCAGGACAACAAATTAAAGACGGAGATGATGTAATTGGCATTCATGTTTCTGCAAAAACTGTAAAAAATAAAGTAGCGCCCCCTTTTAGAAAGATTGATTTTGAAATTCACTTTGGTGTAGGAATAAAAGAGCATGAACAGATGTTTGATATCCTAAGGAAAAACGGTTCGGCAACTATAAAAGGAAAAGAGATTTGTGTCGAAGGAACCGGAGCTTGGAAGAAATTTTCTGTTGTCGATACGAAGACTGGAGAAGTCCTTGTTGAAAAGAAGTTTCATAAACCAAAGTTTGATCAAATAATGTATCATCCAGATTACCGAGAATACATTCACGATCTTCTTGAGGCATCTATGGTGAAGGTTTTTAATGAAGAGCCAGATATTAATCCTGAGTCTTTTGAAGAAATAAGATCACTAGATATTCAAATTAACTCATAGGATAAAAGTTGAGTGTCCTTCTCGTCGATGCTTTAAATCTTTTTACTCGTCACTTTGTTGCAAACCCAGCTATGAGTGACCACGGCTATCATGTAGGTGGCATAGTAGGATTTTTAAACACTATTCGCCTGATGAATGAGAGATTTTCTCCTAAAAAAGTCATTGTAGTCTGGGAGAGCGGTGGTTCCCCTAGAAGAAGAGCCCTTCTATCAGACTATAAGTCTCACAGGCGACCTCAAAAACTAAATAGATATTACGAAGATGAAATACCCGATACGATTCAGGGAAGAGACAACCAAATATCTGTTATAATTGAGATACTAAAGAGGACTCCAGTTTGCCAGATGTGGGTGCCAGATTGTGAAGCTGATGATGTTATCGGTTATTTATCAAGGTATGCATTCCCAGAAAATAAAAAGATTATATTATCTTCTGACAAAGATTTTTATCAACTACTGTGTGAAGATGTATCGATATACTCCCCCACGAGGAAAAAGATAATAACTCATGTAGACGTAGCTAAAGAATATCAGATATCTGCCGAAAATTTTTGCCTCGCTAAGTCTATTTGTGGAGACACTTCTGACAATATACCTGGAATCAAAGGTGCTGGATTTAAAACAATTGCGAAGAGATTTCCACAAATGTCTCAAAATCAAAGTGTCACCATAGAACAGGTAGTGTCTACTTCTAGAAGTGCAGCTTCTGACAAGAGAAGCCCCAAGATATACTTAGAGATCTCAAAGAATGAAGAAAAAATAAAAAGAAACTGGGAACTTGTTTATCTGGACATCAGGAATCTTTCTCACAGCCAGGTTAAAAGAATATCAGATACTCTTGATACTTTTACTACTAAAAGAGATAAGATTTCAACAATGAGAACTTTAATAAGAGAAGGGATTAAGACACTTGATGTTGATAGACTCTTCTTATCCTTTAACTCAATAAGAGACGTAAAATGAAGGAAACCTTCAGCCACGATCCCAGACACTTTAAAAGATACGGTAAATCCTTTCAGGAGAAGATATTTCAATCTTTTTTGACTGATAATGGATGGACACTCCAGATGATTGAAATTATGGAGCCTGGATTTTTTGAAATTAGCTACTTGAAATTTCTAACTGAAAAATACTTCTCATATCAAAATAAGTACAAAACATTTCCAACTCTTCCGGTTCTTATTAATATTGTAAAAGAGTCACTTAGAGAAAATAGAGATGCAGTATTAAAAGACCAGATAATAGACTTTCTTCACAGAATGAGATCTAATCCGGATGTGGGAGATCTTGCTTATGTGAAGGATAAGACCTTAGATTTTTGCAAAAGACAGGCGTTCAAAGAGGCTTTGGAGAAAGCTGTAGGTGACATTGATGAGGGTAAGTTTGATACGATTGTAGATCGAATGAAAAATGCCTGTGCGCTTGGTATGCCTAATACGACAGGTCATGACTTTTTTGAAGATATGGAATCTAGATTTGTCGAAGTAAACCGCTCAGCCTGCCCAACCGGTTTGCCAGAAATAGATAAGAAAGACATTCTAAACGGAGGTCTTGGAAAAGGTGAGATCGGTGTTATTACTGCAAACACTGGTGTTGGAAAGAGCCATTTCCTCGTCTCTCTCGGTGCAGAAGCCTTAAAGAGAGGTAAGAATGTAGTCCACTACACATTTGAACTTTCAGAAAATGCAGTCGGGTGGAGATACGATTCTAGCCTTTGCAACATACCAAGTAATCAGGTTGTTGAAAGAAAAGAAGAGGTAATTGAAAAATATAATAACGGAGAGTTTGGAAGGTTAATAATTAAATCATACCCTACTGGGTCAGCTTCAATTACAACGCTAAGAAGCCATATAGAAAAGCTTCTTTTAAAAGCATTTGTTCCCCATATGATTATTATTGACTACGCAGACATCATGAGATCCACTAGAAAATACGACTCCATGCGGCATGAATTAAAACTTATTTATGAAGAAATTAGAAACCTTGCCATGGAGATGAATGTCCCTGTCTGGACAGCTTCTCAAGCTAATCGAGACTCAGCAAACTCTAATGTTGTTGGCCTTGAGAACATGTCTGAAGCATACGGAAAGGCAATGGTTGCAGACGTAGTGCTGTCAGTTTCAAGAAAAGCCTCAGAAAAAGCAAGCGGAGACGGAAGACTTTTTATTGCTAAAAATAGAGCTGGCAAAGATGGAATACTTTTTCCCATAAAGATAGATACTTCTATGTCTAAGATAAAAATTTTAGATGAAAATCATATGACAGTTAACGAAGCGATCCAGTCGTCTAATAATTCTATGAAGAGTCTACTAAAGGAAAAGTGGAAAGAAATTAACAACTCTTAGTTTGGAGAAAAAATTGGAAGAATACGAAAAGGTAATAGAGAAATCCACTGAGTACTTTAGTGGTGATGAGTTAGCAGCTAATGTTTTTACTACAAAGTATGCGCTAGTCAACTCGGAAGGAAAATATCACGAATCAACTCCTGATGACATGCATCGACGCTTGGCTTCTGAGTTTGCCAGGGTTGAGAAAAGATATCCAAACCCGATGTCTGAGACAGAAATCTACGATCTTTTCAAGAATTTTGAATACGTCATTCCCCAGGGTTCGCCAATGTCTGGGATTGGAAATGATAATCAGGTGCAGTCAATATCAAATTGCTTTGTTATAGACTCACCGAGAGACTCATACGGAGGCATTTTAAAGACAGATCAAGAGCTTGTCCAGATTGCTAAAAGGCGCGGAGGAGTTGGGTTCGATATTTCTACGATTAGACCTAGAGGTCTTGCAACCTCAAACGCCGCTAAAACTACAGATGGAATAAGTGTGTTTATGGAGAGGTTCTCTAATTCTTGTAGAGAGGTTGCCCAGGGCGGAAGAAGAGGTGCTTTAATGCTTACTATATCCGTTCATCATCCAGATATTAGGTCTTTTATTAATATCAAGAGAGATTTAAAGAAGGTTACCGGTGCAAACATCTCAATAAGACTCACAGATGAGTTCCTAGAGGCTGTGAAGAGTGGTAGTAACTTTCACCTGAGATTTCCCGTAAGCGAAACAGAAAGCCCGGTAATTGAATCTTATGTCGATGCCAGGGCTGTGTGGAATGAAATAATTGAGTCTGCTCACTCTTCTGCTGAGCCCGGGTTGCTTTTTTGGGATACGGCAAAAAGCATGACACCTTCTGACATATATGAGGAGGAAGGTTTTGGATCTACTTCTACCAATCCGTGCGGAGAGATTATTCTTTCTCCATATGACAGCTGTAGATTAATGGTAATTAACCTGCTCTCGTTTGTTGATAACCCATATGAGGAAAATGCAAAGTTTGATTATGATAAAATGTCTGATGTTGTCAAGAAAGCTCAGCGCCTAATGGATGACATGATCGACCTTGAGATAGAGCAGGTTGATAAAATTCTTCTAAAAATCGAGAGAGACCCAGAACCAGAAGCTGTAAAGAAGATAGAAAGAGATTTGTGGCTTTCAATAAAGAGTCAGGCACAGAGGGGCCGTCGAACAGGATTAGGTGTTACTGCTGTCGGAGATGCTCTGGCTGCACTTGGAATACGGTACGGTTCAGAGAAGTCAATAGAGACTGTTGAGTCTTTTTATAAGAGCCTCGCTATTAACTCATATAGGTCTTCTTGTAATCTAGCAAAAGAAAGAGGATCCTTTGAAATTCACGATCATGATAGAGAATCATCTCATCCGTTTTTAAATAGAATTTGGGAGGCAGCTCCTGACGTACTTGAGATGAGCAAGGAGCATGGAAGAAGAAATATTGCATTAACTACTACTGCTCCTGCGGGATCTGTCTCAGTCCTTACTCAGACGACCTCTGGAATTGAGCCCGCTTTTATGCTTCATTATACTCGACGAAAGAAGCTGACAGGGCAGGATGAGGATGGCCGAGTAGACTTCATAGATGACTCTGGAGATAGGTGGCAAGAATATACCGTTTATCACCATGGGTTTAAGAAGTGGATGGATGCAGCAGGGCACAGCGTCAACGAAAACGTAAGCAATGAAAAGCTGGCTGAGATGAGCCCATACTCAGGTGCTACAGCCAATGAGATTGATTGGGTTGCAAAGGTAAAAATGCAGGCTGCTGCACAAAAGTGGATATGTCATGCAATATCAAACACAACAAACCTGCCTGCAGACGTCGATATTGAGACGGTCAAAAAAGTCTACATGAAAGGGTGGGAGTTAGGCTGTAAAGGCGTGACAGTGTACAGAGACGGTTCAAGATCTGGTGTTTTGGTTTCTGAAAAGAGAAATACTAATTTTAAAACACATTCAGCTCCCCCAAGACCTGATGTTCTTGAGTGCTCTATTCATCATGCCACAATTAAGGGAGAGGCTTGGACAATTCTAATAGGGCTCCTGGACGGAAGGCCATACGAGGTGATGGGAGGACTTCAGAAATTTATTGAAATTCCAAAAAAATACAAGAAGGGGAAAATTGTAAAACACCCATACAAAACCAGAAACTCAAGATATGATCTTGTGATTGGAAAGAATGGAGACACATTTACAATTAAAGACATTCAGTCTGTTTTTGACAACCCGAATCACGCAGGTTATACAAGGACTATCTCCCTTGCACTTCGACATGGTGCACCGATTCACTATGTCGTTGAGCAGCTTCAAAAAGATGTTGAAATGGATATGTTCTCTTTCTCTAAAGTGATATCAAGAGTATTGAAAAGCTACATTAAAGATGGGACAGTTCCAGGAAAATCGGTGTGTGAAAATTGTGGTGCTGAAGGCACCCTGGTCTATCAAGAGGGTTGTGTAATGTGCACAGCTTGTGGCCATGGAAAATGTGGATAAAATAAAAAATGATTTGGAAAATAAATGTTTCTTCTCTCCTAAAAGAATATGAACTAAGGAAAAACCCGGTTATTATTAGGGTCAATAAGTTTGACGAAGACTCTGCTAAAAAATTCGCAGCAGAGCTAGCTCAAGCTCATAACACGGGACAAAAAATTATCCCAGTAGTAATTGATTCCTATGGTGGACAAGTGTATAGTCTTATGTCAATGATTGCAGCAATCAAGCACTCTGAGCTTCCAGTAGCTACAATAGTTGAAGGTAAGGCTATGTCTTGCGGTGCTGTTCTGTTCTCCTTTGGTGAAGACGGCCTAAGATTCATGGATCCCAATGCAACAATTATGATTCACGATGTCTCTTCAATGGACATGGGAAAAGTAGAAGAATTAAAGGCTGGTGCTGCTGAGGCTGATAGGCTGAATGAAAAAATATATACAATGATGGCAAGAAATTGCGGTAAGAAAGATGATTACTTCATGAAAATAGTAGACAAAAAGAAGCACGCTGATTGGTTTTTAGATGCAGATGAAGCTAAGAAGCACAATCTAGCTCAGCAAATAAGGGTTCCAAAAATTCATGTTGATATAAAGGTTGATATTGAACTAGAGTGAGATATTTAATATCATGCCCTACAAAGTAAAAAAGCAAAAATGCAAACAGGCTGACGGTGATTCTGGTAGCTATGTTGTCCAAAAGAAGAAAAGCGGAAAGTGGAAAAAGTCTTCTTGTCACACAAGCAAAGAAAAAGCTCAAGGAGCTGTTAGGGCGAGATATGCTTCAGAGAAAGGTGTAAGTGAATCTACTAATTTAATAAAAGAGTTTATTAGAAGTGTCATACTAGAGGCCAGGCGAGAAGATAGAGCATCTTATTTACCTAGCTTTTTTTATGGTCCGCTTGAAAAAGCCCTTGTGAGCTCTAAGTTCTGGACATACGAAAACACTCCTGATGATATGGACATGAACAATGTAGGAGGAGACTGGCATGATCAAACACCCTCTGCAGAAGTTCTTGGGCAAACTATAGAGAATTTTTTATCAGAGAAGGGCATACCTTTAAGTGTAGCTGTTAGGACTGCAGATCCATACGCTAATGCCAACCTAGATCTCCCAGTCTCAAAAGGTCATAAGCTCTATCCTAACAGGCTTGTAGTGGGAGGCTCTCAAAGTGTGACGCCAAAAGGAAGGTTTATCATGTACCTTAACATGGTTCCTGTTTCAGAAGACTTTGATTCAAGCAAGGTTAGCCCTAAAATGATATCAAGAATAGTTGCCAATATCGTTAGGCACGAATATATTCATGCTAGACAGATAGAAAAGAGAAGGAAAGGCCAAAAAATATCGAGACTTGATGCAAAGAGCAGGTACGAGAGTGAGGGGGAGATACCATCCTCGGAGAATCGAAGCCAGTATCTAAAGGCGAACATTGAGATTGATGCATACGCTCATGAATTTGCCGAAGACTTGCTCCAAAGATATGGAAAAGAAAAATCAATAAAAATTCTGAGAAGCTCATCCCCTATGAAGGGTGTAAAGCTTTCAGATCAATTTCAAGAGTATGTTGACGATCTTCCTGGGTCTAAAGCTATAACTAAGCTTAAAAAGAAAATGTATGATCATATAGTTTCTTTAACAGACAGGGGAATTTACGAAGGTCAACGCGGGTCACATCCTGATGAATCTTATCAAAAAGCAAATAAAAAAAATCTACATCTTGATAAACCGACTTCGCATGGCGGATGGCCAGAAGGAGAGTATGATCCCCCTGTAGAGGATCAGATCTACAACTGGCTAAAATCAATGAAAATGGTGGAGAAAAAATAAATGTCAGTAGACAAGGTGTTTTATAATAAAAGTTCTTCAGACTCTCTTGGGTGGGAACCGAGCTGGTTCGGTGCCTATTACCACGACGAAGATCTAGTTAAGGCAATTAAAAAATGGCAGAAAGATAGGGGACTAAAACCAGATGGCTTGTGTGGTCCTGCCACCTATAGAAGAGTCTGGACTGAAAGAGATTCACAAATAGGAAGTCATATTAATTTTTGTCCGCCAAAAAAAGACCAGAGCTTTATTATTTGTAATTCTAAGCCTGTTAAAATTGACTGGCCTAGCGTTGTTCTATGGAGTGATTCAGGCGGGTTTAAATCTAAACCCGGTACATACTATAACTACGCTGGAAAAGAAGATAGAAAGGTCACAATGTTTGTAAATCACTGGGACGTGTGCTTAAGCTCTGAGTCTTGTGCAAAGGTTTTAAACAAGCGAGGCATTAGTGTGCACTTTCTAATAGACAATGACGGTACTATCTATCAAATGCTAGATACACAGCACGGAGCTTGGCACGCAGGCTCTGTAAATGAATGTTCTATTGGAGTTGAGATTAGTAACGCGTATTACACAAAATATCAGAGCTGGTACGAAAAGAACGGCTACAGTTCACGGCCAGTTGTAGAGGATGCATGGGTGCACGGAAACAAGCTAGAAAAACACCTCGGGTTCTACGATGTTCAAATTCAAGCTTTGCAAGCCTTGTGGAAATCTTGCCACGAAAGGTACGACATACCCTATAGCGCTCCTGAGTCTGGGAACGATGATTTTCTAACTTCTACTAAGTATGAGTCCTCTGTTTACAATAAAAAATTCAAGGGATTCGTTAGTCATTATCACCAGTCTAGGAAAAAAATTGACTGTGCAGGCCTTGACATAGCGCTCCTCTTAAAGGGCATTAAAGGTCAATAATTTTAAATTTTCTATAGATTGTCACAAATGATATTACAAATGATATAAAATTTTATTTTTATATGATAACAAGCGTTATCAAATCCGAATTTGGTGAAATAATTATAAGTTGTGAAGCTTAAAAATTTTGCCAATACCCTGGGAATATCTTATGGTACCGCCCTTAGAATGATGAAGGCCGGTCATATTCCTGGTGCCTATAGGCTGCCTACAGGGACTATTATAGTTCCTGACGACTCAATAGAAGTTCTATCAAAACTAGGGTCAGAAGAAGTTTCTCTCGTAGAGTTCTTGTCATGCATGAAAGTTTTTGCAGAAATGAGCCTCTCTGAAGAAGACAGAAAAACAATGGATAGAATTATTGCAGCTGTTGAGGCGCTAGCATGACTGCGATTAGAGTAACTGAATCTACCGGATCAAAAGGAACTATTCAAGTCGCTGATGGAACAGGAGGGTTCTTATCTGGAACTATCGTAGCAGGAAGCAATATTACCATTGCAGACAATGGCTCCGGAAGCTTTACAGTCACTGCAGCTACAAGTGGTTCCAACACCATTGGTGAGGCAGAGGACGGCAGTTATACCGACGGTCTTTTTACAGACTTCACCTCAAGTACGCTAATAGGCGTCCCGATTGATAGATTTAATGAAGTTTTAAAGGCGCTAGCTCCTGCTCCTGCCCCAGCTCTAGACGATGTTAACTCTACTGCCACGGGAGTTACCGGATCTCTATCTTTTGGTACAAGCAATGATCAATCATCAGCATCTCCCGCCTATGTTTCTGTAGCTGGGTCTGCGGGATTTGGTACAGCAGTTGATGTAAATGGAGCATATAATATTGCCACCTCTAGTAATAATATTAGACTTGGACTGTTTGATGGCGACACTCACGTCAGCGGGGTTTTAAATGCAGATGTTGAATCAAATAGTCAAGGCAATAGTATTCAAAACTATCCTGCCTTTTCCTTTGGAGACGCAGAAACTGGTCATCTTCGACTTGAAGTAAACGGATCAGTACTAAAACAATTAGACCTTGCGTCTGTGACAATAGGAAGCGGAACATCAGGGCTAGGTACTGGATCATACCTTGATTCAGATGGAAGTGGTTTCAATTTCTTATCAGAAGCTACTACTGGAACCTTCTCTAACGGAAACTCTTTCAGCTCATTTAAACATAGAACGGGAAGGTTTGTTGTAGCTTCTGCGAGTCAAAGACAAGGGTGGAACTACGCCAGAGTTCTTCACGTTTTGTCAGGTGCTACTAATACTGCAAATTATGTAGAATGGGTCAATGATGCTAACTCCAGCGCTCTAGCAGCAGCTGGAAATAGCATTGATTTCGACGGAAGCGGCAGTATTCACCTTTCCGGGATCGAATATTTTAGAAGTGGGAATGTAACCTATAAAGCAAGAGTTACTAACGCGTATAAATACGTGTATGATACAAACAGCATATCTTTTAATGCTACAACTAACGCAACTTCTGTTTCGGGAGCTTCCCTTGCGTTTGCCACACAGTCTAAGCCAACAGTAAATACTGCTGCCTCTGAAGATCACACGAAAGTCCTTCACCTAACTAGCTCTGCTGCTGTAACTGCAGACTATTTCATAAGTGGGTCTGTGACAGGAAGTGTTAATGTTACGCATCCTTTAAAGTCAGATTTATCCTCTGCAGGAGTTTCTTCTGCAGCCGGTATTTTGATGTACGATCTTTCAAATAATTCAACTGCTCTCGTTGAAAACTTTAGAAGAGAAGACTATAGGATCATAAGTGGAGCATACGACACACAAGCATCTCTAACTGATTCTTCTAATAAATGGGACTCTTCAGTTCACATGTCATCATCAAATGGCGGACATGCAAATGGGCTTCAGTTTTTTAATCAAAAGCTTCTTTCGCCGCTAAATACAATAAACGGAGGAGACTTTAGAGACAACTCTGAGGGAGGACCTTTTGGATTCTCCCCCATAGAGAACCCAAATTACTCCGGGCAATCGGGTCAGCGGACTTTTTATAGGTGGTTTAAGAACGAGACAGGCTCCACAAAGTATGATTTATCAATTGCTGTAAACGGTTCAAGTACTATAGTAGCTGCAGGTACTGCGCTAAATAGCGGAAGAATAAGGGTTTTTGTTAAGTTCCCGTCTGATGGAACTAGAAGTACAGGATGGCTAGATCTAGCTTCAGCTTTCGTACTAGATTCTTACAACGACAACGACGGAGCGAATGTTGCCAGCTTTGACTCAAGCTTAAATGCTACCAACTTTGTTAGTCTTGGGACAGTAGGTGTAGGGAACAACGAACACATAGGGATAAGAGTTGAAGCAGATACATCTTGGACTGGAAACATAAGTCAAATAACAGTTGCTTTTGGTGCAGGTACCGGTACAATTAGCGCTGTCCCTGATCTTGATGATATTGATTGCAATGACGACGGAACAGATTGTAATCTATCGTTTGGGTCTTCAAAATCTATATCAGGATATGAAAATGTAGCAGCCTCTGCAGGGATTGAATCTGCTGTTGATCTTAATGGGCTATATCAGACAGCCGCTTCTTCAAACAATCTTAGAAGATCAGTTTTCGCTCTTGATACCGTTATAGAAGGAGATCTTAACGAAGATGTCTCTGCTAATTCACCTGACTATGTTGCAAACTCTTTTTCTGATGCCAACAGCGGATCTTTGAAGCTTGAAGTGAATGGCTCTGTACTTCACACAGTTGAAATAACAGGATCTTTCAATCTTGTCGGGTCTGGAGAGCCAGGCTCAGGAACAGGAAATTCTTTAAATTCGAATGGATCAGGATTTTTTGATCTGAGTGTATGGAGGCCCTCTGAGTTTGATAATAGTGTCCCTTATTTCTTAGAAATCTACAGGACAGGAAAATATAGGGTACATACATCAGATCAGCGCAATGGGTGGAATTATGCGAGAGTAGTTCACACTGTCCACGGCACAGACAGAGAGACAAACTATGTTGAATGGGTTAATGATAATAATAACGATGCTCTCGCTGCTGCTGCATTAACCTTGAAACCTTTTAAAGATGATAATTTATTTCAACTAAGCGGAGTAAAATACTTCGTCCAGCCTAGTGGCAGTGTAGAGGTCAAGCTCTCCAATCTGTATAAAAATGTATTTTCTGATAACAGTAGCGCGATATCTTTTACAAATCTCACAAATGCAACCGGGGTCAAGATAATACAATCAGGGACGGGCTTAACCTCTACAAAAACAGACTCATCTTCAACAGCAGGATTGCAAAATCTAAACACTGCTACTAACTCACAAAATAATGATGTTCATATCAGCGGAACCATAAGGTTTTCTCAGTCAAAATCTTTAAGCGGAACTTTTTCAACCCACTATTTCGCCTCAGGCTCGCTTGTTTTTGACCACCCGCTCAAAACAAATTTAACCACCAGCATCATGACGTCTTCTGTGCTTCATGTTTACTCTGCAAGTGATAATTCAAATGCAAACACTATAGAATATTTTAACGGAGAAAGATTTAGGCTCCAAAGCGGAAGCTACACATCCCAGGCTCAGGTTGTGTCAGATGTATATAACTGGTCATCTTCAGGATCTCTAAACGATAATACAGATTTTCCAGGATACTATGTTGGATTAATGCTTTACGACGGCTATTTGATAAGCCCATTCAACGGTGGAAATAAGGGAGATTTTAGAAATTATAGTGAAGGAGGTGTTCTTGACGGTCCATCTTCAAACGTTAACTACTCTTCTTTAGGGGTCACTACAAGAGAATACTTTAGAGGATTTTTAAATAATACAACAAATGATAGACCCAATGTTTCAATAGTCATAAAGGGGGATGCTACCATAGTTGGAAAAACAGGCGCAAACCAGGACACACTCGGAGCTAACAAGAATGTTTTTGTTGAAGTTTCCATACCTGGAAAATCTGGATTCCTCGATCTTGGAAAACCTTCTGAAGGATCTGGAAACACAAGTGACGGTGACGGTTGCTTGTCAGGCGATCTTGATGCAACTGTAGATTCTGGCGGAGCTACAAACACTTGCACATTCAACGGTCTGACTGTTGACGGAACAGTTTCAGGTGCAGAGTACTTTGTCATAAGAGTATCTGCCAACAAGGGATGGACTGGGTACATCTCTGAGATAAACGTGAGCTGGAGTTAGAATGGCTGGAAAGAGCAATACTTCGGCAACTTTCTTTGCACAAAAGAAGCTTCTAGGAAAGGCCCATACTTCAAACCTAAAAACTGACGGTGAGGAGATAATTGGGTCAAATATACAGGCTGCTACATCCCTTATATTTGGCGAGTCAGTTCCAACTAGCCCGGGAACGACTCTTTATTTGACATCAAGCGCTGATAGTTCTAATGCCACTGTCGAGTATGTTCCATTCGCACTGCAGGTTCTATCAGGAACAACATATGATGCTGACAACTCTGGAGGAGGAGGAGGATCAGATTCCGGAGAAGACGCTCAGTCTTCAGGCCCTCACGCATATAAATTTGTTTTCCCGTCAGATTATGAATCAAATTCTAAAAATCCTAGAAAAGGTAACGGTTCTTTTGATAACGGAAGCCTGGTTCACGAAAAGCTTGGCGCAGTTCAATTAGTACCGCCCTTTTTCTCACAAGATTCTCCCAATCCTTACATTATTAAAATATTCAAAGATGATGGTTCAGGGGGCATCGGCGACGAGATTCCCTTGCTTGATAACATTGACTGGAACGTTGATTTTTACAATGGCATACTCTTTTTACAAGACTATGATGCCAACAAGATTCCTGCCCATGCCAAAGCATTCACCTATATCGGCAAGATGGCAGAAGAGGTCATTGCTTCAGCCTCATCTGATGCATCAGATGCAGCCTCAAAGTCTCTAGTTTTCAACGAAAAGCTAGGGGGAACTGTTGATGGGTCAAACACATTATTTACTCTCGCCAATACACCGTTTGCTACGTCTGAGGTTTCTGTCTTTGTAAATGGCCAGCTTCAGACCCCTGCAGGAATTCATACTTTCCAAGACTATTCTGTCACCGGGAGCAATGTGTTCTTTACGACTGCTTCTGCTCCTGAGAGTAATAGCCTTGTTTTGGCAATTTATCACAAAGTGACTTGAATTCGCCATACATATAATTGAAAGGAACCCTAAATGTCAGATCAAAAGACATATACAACATCAGATCTCCCACTTGCTGCTTATCTAATGATGAAAGATCTTAAGCTTAAAGATGCAAGACGCTCACCAGGTGGAAAATTTGAATTTATATTTTTTGATCCAGGGGAGACTGCTTTTACCTTTGCTTTAGAGTTTGTCAATAGCGAGTTTTGTAAGTTTGACAATCATCTAAGATCTCTGAAAAAAATTCTCTACAAGGGCTAATTTTCTTTGTTTTTGGCCAAGACCATAATAGTTATTACTAAAGTTAAATGTTAAGTCTGGTCAGTTGTGTTTGTGATAATTTAAAGAATGTTTTTTAGTTTTAAGAAAACAATTTTTAAAAAATAGGAAAATAAAATGGCTAGAACACAGTTTACACTGGGGCAAGTTACCGGATCATTTTCGTCGATTAAAGACGAAGTTGCTCAGTACCTTACTCCAACTACTGCAGGAGCTCTAACGGGATCTGATTTACAGGATATCGTTGGTGCCCTCGCTTCAGCAGTACAGAGAATTCATGGTAAAGCTTCTAACGAAGTATTCAACCAAGTAGAGGGAACATTTGATACAGCAATCTTTGACGTAAATACTTCAGGTGCTGTGACTCTCGATGGTGTTGGTGCATCAAACATCACTACTGTTGGGGCATTAACAGTCTCAGGTTCAGCAGGTCTAAACCTTAAAGCTGATAGTGGAACACTTGATATTGAAACTAGAACGGGTGCAATCGATGTCGATGCAGGAACAACTCTTTCTTTAGACGGTGCAGGTGGAATTAACATTGGTACACAAACTGATGTCGCAATTGATATTGATTCAACGACTCTTGACATTGACGCTTCAGGCGCTATTACTATCGATTCTGATTCTACTATTGGCATTGGTACTGCAGCTGATGACCAGACGATTAGCATTGGTACTGATGGTGCGAGAACCATTGCCATTGGTAATGAGGGTGCTGGTAATACAACTGCTATTAATATCAAGGCGCTAGGTGCTGATGGTAGTGATGTAAGCATTGAATCAGCAGCAGGATCTGTTAATATCACAGGTGGTGAATCTGCAGCTGATTCTGTTAAAATAACCGGAAGCGGAGTTCAGGTTCTGTCTTCAGACACTTCAAACGGACTTAAGCTTGCAACTGCGACATCTGGAGTTCCGATCACGATTGGTCACTCTACTTCCGAGACAACAATCGCAGATAACCTTAATGTTACAGGCGATACCGTCCTTGCTGGAGATCTGATAGTCCAGGGAGCTACAACAACAGTTTCATCTTCAAACCTGATCGTTCAAGACTCAATTATTGGTCTAGGTGTCTCTGGTTCTGCTGATACTGGTAACAACTTCAACAATATCGGTGATAGAGCAATAATCTTTGCTCGAGGGGCTAATGATTTCAGCGCTTTGCCAGCCCTAAACTTTGACGGATCAGAGTTTGAGCTTGGAACATTCCTTGCATCTCCGATATCTCAGTCAATGGGTAACCATGTTGCAGGTCTTCCTCTTAGAACTGGTCACCTTAAGCCGATTGCTGATGATGGTGCTGCACTTGGTGACACAGATGAAAGATGGTCAGATCTCTTCCTTGCGGAAGGTGCGGTAATCAACTTTGATAATGGTGATTTCACCATGACTCAAACGAACAATCTTCTTGCTCTTGCAGGTGGTAACACTCGTGTTGAGAAGCTTGAGATTGATAGCGCAAACGATCATATTGATGTTAATCCATCACTCGGTATGGCGATTACTTCACAGCAATCACTAACAGCTTCTGTTGGAGCTAATTTCCTTTTGGACGCAGCAGGGGATATCTTGCTTGATGCTGATGGCGGAGATATTGAGTTTCTTGATGGTGGTACATCACTACTCAAGATTACCAATTCTTCAACTGACGTTGTCTTACAGCCACAGGCAAGTAACAAGGACATCATCTTCAAAGAAGATGGCGGAAATGAGATCGCACGATTTGACTCTTCTGAAGAATCACTCCTTTTCCCTGCAAACAAGGAAATTCAGTTTGTTGGAGGCTCAGGTAAGATCTTCGGTGAAGTTGATGGTGAAATCGTAATCGATGGTGGCGTCAAGGTAGAGGTTACCGGTAGCTTGGTTGCACTGTACAGTGAAACAAAGGGTGACAACATCCGGATTAGAGCTGGTAATGTTGACACCGGTGTTGATATCGATGCAGGTAACACAGCATCTGGTTCGTTCAACGCAGGCTTTATCCAAATAACCGGTTCTCAGAGAACTGATATTGGTTCTGCTGCTGGACTGAATCTTGGTGGTCAGACTTCATTAGGACTAACCACAGGTGGTCGAATCCTTATGACTGCTGCTCAGGATGATGTTGATGCTGTTCTTATCGACGCTAGTATAGGTTCTGGCGGAGGTATTCAGCTTAAGGGTGGAGACCAGAATGATAGTATTGAAATAATTCAATCTCCGATATTGTTCAACAATATTGCTCATCCTACTGCAGCTGTTAGAAAGTTGTATTCAGTCAATAATCAGCTTTACCATGATTCGTTTGTCCTCCTCAGTGGATCAGCAGGAAGCCGAGTGAAGGCAACTACTACGGTCACGGCATCTGCCATTCCTGCCAATACAGCTATTGAGGTCAAGGGTCAAGGTAACTCTGTTGGAACATTCGACTTCGGCGGACCTAGTAACAACTCGCTGGTTGATGTCTTTGTCAACGGTCAATTGATGGTATCTTCTGCACTCACTCCAGGTAATGGGGATTATAGTGGTGGAGGTTCATCAAACGCAACCATTAAGTTCGAGTTCGCTCTTGAGCGAGACGATATTATCAGCTTTGTTAAGAGCCCAATCTAGAATTTAAGCCTCTTGCTTAAACCTAATCTCCCGGTGATTTACTTCACCGGGAGATTTTTTTATTATTTGACGTAATATTTTATTAATATGGGGGTAATTTGAAAGACTTAGATTTACTAATGATATCTGAATTTGTAAAAAAGATTGAAGAGTTTAACCAGCAGCTCGAGAGTGATATCTCCTCTCAGCAGATTAATTTAAGACTGCAGGAGAATTTTTTAAAAAGCTTTGTTGAGACTTCTCTTGCCAGGCTTTATAGTCATTCTGGTCATAGCGATCAAGATTTATCTAGTGCTACTTTTGCTTCTAAGCTTGTTCTAGATGAGGTTGCTAAGTTTTCCAGCGAGAGATGCAATGTTTACCAGCAGATAGGTAGGCACTCTGCCTCTAAGGAAATCTTAGAATACATGAAAGCCTCCTTAGAATCTAAGCTGAGAGAAATAGAGCAAGCTGAAGCTGAGCAAAGTGCTAAAGAGAGAACAAGATCAAGGCTGGCGCAAGGTGAAGATCTTACACCTGAAAATAGAGTGCCAGGATCAAGGCCTGAGAAACAGAGGCATGTCAGAGAAGCTACTAGAGAGGATGAAGAGCTTTGAAAGTTTTACAAACTGCAAATTTAGGAGGATCTCTAGGCGGGATATCCGGAAGTATAAGATATGCACTTTATGATACAAAAGGTGTAGAAAAAGTCTCTTCCACAAACACCGGTATTTATGAGCTAGGTTCTTCAACCGGGCTATATGGAGTCGAGCTTGATCTTTCAACACAGTTTAGCGGATCTATCGTCTGGTCTGTTAGCGGAAACTCTAGTGTTTTTGCAACTGAAGAGGTAAAAATAGATCAGAAGATGGCGCGCTATATCCACACCGGTCGATGGGAAGTGGACGAAGATGCCAAGGAGATGATCTTTTATCAGGACGATAACTCGACTGAGATTGCTAGATTTAAGCTGTTTGATAGAAACGGGGTTGCATCGATAGATGAGCTATTCGAAAGAAGGCTTGTAGGTACTGGGAGCGTATAGTGCCCGGATTTACTATTACAAGAGGCCTAGGGCCAGGCTCTTCACCATCTAGCCTCCTGTTCAGAGGATTTGTACATCGTGCCATTGAGGTAGTTAAAAGAGTAATCAGAAGAGTCGGCAACGGCGCAAAAAGAATTGCTGAAATTATACCTGAAATGTACAGGGTGCGTGCCATGCTTCTTGCAGTAAATAGCGAAGAAATTATCTTGCCCAACTCAAAGCTCCTAGTGACAGAATTTTATGAGGATCATGATGCTGCTGTGACTATAAGTGATGTCGCAACAACTTCTGTAAAGAGCTCTCCGTACAGAATAGTTATATCTGAAGTCAAGGTTAAAAAAGGAGATTATTGATGCAGCTGGTCGATTTAGAGCTTGACTCTGATAATGAGCTAAGCTTTATGGTTAAAGTCGAGGGCACTAGGCCCGGTGAATCTTCCTGCAGATTGATGATAGAAGGCCCAGAGATGTCTTACACATTTCCCGGGACAGTAGATGATCAGGGTGAAGTCACTGTTAGTATACCGCCCATGGACAAAGTTTTAAAAGAAGGCACTTACAAGACTGATCTAGAAGTCATCGTCGATGATAGAATATTTAAACCCTTAAGCCTTTCTGTTAATTTTGAAAAATCTGTTACAGTTACAGCCGAGGCAGTCATTCCAAAGAAAAGAACGCCGAGAGTCTCAGCTTCTGCCTCTCTTCTTTCAACTCCCGTTAGAAAGGTTGAAAAGACTAGAGTAATTCACAATGAATCAAGAGAGGAACCTGTTTCACACACGCTTTCTCCTACTAAGAAAAAGCAAGCAAGCCTTCCTGCAGAAAAGCCGCATGTTAGAAAAAATCAGAAAAAACAGATCTCCCTGTCTGAGCTAAATGAAAACGATTTGAGAAAAATAATTAGAGACGCCTTTGTAACAAGGGATAAAAAATAATGTGGGAATTGGTAGCAGCGTCTTACACAATTATATTTATTTCCCAGCTTTGTACTAATCTATCTGCACTACACCTTGCGATGAATGCTAGAAGTAAAAATAGATCAAAAGACGCAAAAAGAATTAATGAGCTAGCAATAGCGCAGAGAAGAAGACGTGCTATCCTTTCTCCTGCATGGCCTGTAGTGATGCTTTTCGATACTTTCACGATACTCAGGCACCTATTATCTAGCAAATAGTGCTGACTTTTTTAAAAAAAATTGAATGAAAGCAGCACTTCAAGCTTATAATATATGTAGCTTTTGCTACAGGAGAAAAAATGAAGAAAGTTATCGTATGTGTTGCTGGTCTCTTTTTAATGTCACCAGCTAGCTATGCTCACGGCAAGCATCATCAGAGACCTGGGGTTTCTGTAAGTGTTAGCTGGAACTGGGTTTCAGGATATTGGCACGGGGCCCGATGGGTATCCGGATACTGGCGACATCCAGTTCATGGAGCCTCTTACAGGTCTCATCGAGCCGGACCGCCTCCGAGAAAGCATTACCATGACGCCAGGTGGGTTCCCGGTCACTGGGAAGTAAGAAGAGGAAAGCGAGTCTGGGTATCTGGTCGCTGGGTCAGATAAAACCTATAAACATTTTTAAATGTGCGTAATAGTATATCTTCATGTCAAACACTATTACGCACATTTCTTTGTCTGAGGAGATTTCAAACTCTCGAACTGCAATTGATCACACGCTTGTCTTGCTGAGAGCACAGTTAAGTGCCCTTTCTGAAAAGCTTAGACTATCAGCCGAAGAGCTTCAGACAAACGGAGAATCTGCAGACTTTAAACTATTAGGGTGCGTTCAGGAACAGGGCATAGCGATCGACAATTTAGTGAATAGACTTACTCAGCAAAGGCTGTATCTTGAGCAGGCTTTTGCTTATGTTAAGCTTGTCCAGAAAAGTATGTAATACTTATACTGGGCGGTAATCAGATCAGATGTCCGATTTAAAGGTAAAAAAGTCTGTCTACAAGGTAAAGTTTTTTAAAGTAGAGTATGAGGAAGCTGCTGAAATCCATGACCTTGCGAAGGATGAATTTTTTAATAGGGTAAAAAAGATCCAATATGATCTAAATGTGTATGACAAAGACTTTGACGGCACCTATCAAGAATCTCCAGGCAAAGAGGCAGATAAAAAAGAAGAGCCAGGGTCATCATCAAATAGCTTCTCAGAGCCTGATATTGACATGGAAGATGACGATTTACCTTCCAAGAGTGTATCTCACCCTCCTTGGGCAAAGACTTTATATAGAAAGGTCACTTTTAAGACACATCCTGACAGGCTGATCAAGCTTCAGGATGAAGATGAGAAATCTCGACTTGTTAAAATATATGAAGAAGTTGTAGAAGCCTACGCTAATGAAGACTATTCTAGAATTCTAATGGCTGCGGTCGATCTTAATATTGAAATCCCTTTCTCAGAAGAAATTATCGAAATACTTTCTAGCCAGTCAGAAAAGTATGTCAAGGAAACTATCGAGATTAAAGAGACTCTTTTTTGGCTTTGGTGGCACATTTCTGATGATGAGAAAGAAAACATTGTGATGAATTTTGTTAAGCAGAAGGGGTGGACTTCTTCTGGTGCAGCTGTTAGAAGATCTAGAAATGACGGCCGCCCTGGAAAATCTCTTAGCTGGGCAAGGAAGAAACTAAAGTCTTAGAGTTCGTGTAAAAGTTTTCATCTAATATTATAATAGTATTATGTGGACTCCGCCAAAATCACCTTATAACCTAATCCAAGAACAGCTTTGGAAAGATCCGTGGAAGATATTTGTAGCGTGCATCTTCTGCAACCTAACAAAAAGAGTTCAATCTGAACCCTTTATGTGGGAATTCTTTTCAAAGTATCCTGGTGCTAAACAAGCATCTCAGGCAGACCCTAAAAAAATAGAAAAGATGATACAGCCCTTAGGGCTGTCTAGGAGACGTTCTGTTAGCTTGGTTAGAATGTCTAATGATTACCTGTTAAAAGATTGGAAGGATCAACCAGACGTTCTCTATGGGATCGGAAAGTATGCTTCAGACGCTTATTTAATCTTCTGTCTGGGTCGATGGAGGGAGGTTGAACCAAAAGACGGTGCGCTGGTAAATTATCACAACTTTTTAAAGGAAAAATATAGTTCTGATAGATCAGTCATGTGAAGATATTTATTTATATGTCTGATACCAAGAGACTCTTACAGCAGCTTGTAAGAGAAATAGCAGCACGTGATGTCAAGGTGGACGGGTTTTCATTTAATGATTCACTAGAGAAAAGAGTGTGGAATGCTGACACTTCCATGCGTGAAGATGTTAGAGAAGCTCTTTTAAGAGTTGCTGAAAACTTCATCGAAGGTCTTGATGTAGATGTCCAGCCAGAAGATATCCGCCTTACCGGATCTCTAGCAAACTATAATTGGTCAAAATATTCTGATGTTGATCTTCACGTCATAATCAATTTTTCAGAAGTTGATGATGATCAAGATCTTGTCGAAGGGTACTTTAGCTCTGTTGCCGCTCTCTGGAACCTCAAGCATGATATTAAAGCCAAGGGCTACGACGTTGAGATATATGTTGAGAATTCCGGTGAAGAGCATGTTTCAACTGGACTATATTCAGTCTTAAAAGGTGAGTGGATCAAGGTTCCCCCTGACGAACAGGAAGAAAAGATTAGCTTCGACTCTGTCAAAAAGAAAGCTGCCGGGATTATGAGACAAATTGCTGAGCTTGAGAAGATGGATTCGAGCCCAGAAGAGACCATTAGGCTATCAGAAAAAGTGAAGGAAAAGATTAGAAGGATGCGCAGATCTGGACTAAGAACCAGAAAAGGCCAGTATTCTACTGGCAATATTGCTTTCAAAGTCCTAAGAAGAAACGGCAGTTTAGAAAAACTCTCTAATATAAAAAATGATGCTTATGACGCATCTATGTCGGTTAAAGAATCAAGAGTCATCGAGATCATACGAGAAGAGCTCTCATCGTAGGACATGTCGTCAAACTTTCTTAATCTTGCAACACCATCAGTCACTGTAACATAAGTCTGGTGCGTGACCCAGTCTCCTGAGTTGATATAGGTTTTTATATTTTGGTCTTCATCCACCCATATTAATGCCTCTGGAATGTGTGTATGACCCATAATAAAAACATCTATCTTTGGGTGGTGGCGAAGGATGTGAATGATTGATCTAAGCTTGTGTTTCTTAATTTGTATTGAAGTCCACCAAGTCGTAAAATCAAAATTGAAAGTGAATTCCAGCATGTTTTGAATAACAGATAAGAACTTAACAAAGATTCTGTTGTGTAGAACGCCTTTGTCATAAGCATCACCATGCTCTATTCTAAATTTTCTACCGCCTTCTTCAAACTCATACCGTTTAACAAAGTCAACTCCTATTACATTTTTACCTACGACCCCTAGTAAGCTCTCATCATGGTTTCCGACGACGTAGACTATTCTTTTTGCCTTTTTCATTTTTTCTATTATTTGAATACATCTTTCTGTAAAGACCGGGATTTTGATAAAATCAATAATGTCACCTGCTAGTATAAGCTCATCACACTCTAGGGACTCGAGGAAACATAACAGCTCTTCAGACTTATAGAATTTAGTACCGATATGCGTATCAGATATGATTATACGCTTCATTGAACAAAGACCTTACCTTTTATATAATACACTCATAGGAGATAAAGTTCAAAATGCCTGAAGGACCTGAAGTAAAAAAAATAGGAGAATCTCTTTCTGAAAGAATTTCTCTACGCACTTTAAAACAAATTAATATTTTAAGCGGAAGATATTCCAAGAACACCCCTGAAAACTTTAAAGAGATCTGCAGTCAACTTCCTGTACAAATAGCTGGACCCGGGGTGCATGGCAAGTTTATTTTCATAATTTTAAAAAACAAGTGGTCTATTTGGAATACTCTTGGTATGACCGGCGGGTGGTCTCGAGAAAGAAAAAAGCACAGCAGGCTTGAGTTCGTTCTTGATGATGGTTCAATATTTTTTAATGATCAAAGAAACTTTGGTACGGTGAAATTTGTAAATGACGGAAAACTTCTTGTTGACAAGCTTAGATCTCTCGGTCCAGACATGCTTTCAGGAGAAGTTCCTGATGGTGATTTTGTAAATATCATGAGAAAGTATCAGCGCAAAACTTTACCTGAAGTTTTAATGAATCAAAAAGCTGTGGCTGGGGTAGGAAACTATATAAAAGCTGAAGCACTTTATCTTGCAAAGCTTTCTCCGCATAGGACTGTAGAGTCTCTTTCAGACGAAGAAATTGTTAATTTAAAGCAGAGTATACAAAAAGTTATGAAAGAAAGCTTTGCAACCGGAGGAGCAACTATTAGGACATATTCTGACTTTAACGGTGAAATAGGTAAATACGGTTCAAGATTTATTGTATATAATCAGTCTAAAGATCCAGCAGGTAATCAAGTAGTCAAGGAAAAGACAAAAGATAATAGAACAACTCACTGGGTCCCAACTGTTCAAAAATAGGAGAAACAAATGGAATACAAACTTTCGGACGAAACTATAGCACAAATTGCGAAGCTTGTTCAGTTAGCAATACTTACTGGAACTGATGTAGTTGATAATCTAAGGCTAATGAGGGTGACACCGTCAGAAGGAAGTGCTGATGTGCTTGATCCGACTGCTGAGTATCTCGAAGTCTTTGAGTCAAATATTCAAAAGCTTCAGGATAATATAGCAAAAATGAACACTTAGGAATTTCACTAAAATGTCTAAAGACAAGCTAGAAGAGATGTTTTTTCTCAGAGAAACTTTCATGAGAAAGATAAGGGTAAAAGATCCAGAAATAAGCCCAGACTGGCCTGTAAATCTGTCAGATAAAAAATCTCAGCAGCACATTAGAGATATGGCACTGAGAGGTGTAGAGGAAATGTTCGAAGCCCTTCAGCATCTTAAGAACTGGAAACCGCATAGATCAACTCAGGTAACTGAGTTTAATAGGGATGAATTTCTTGAAGAGATAGTCGATGCTTTCAATTACTTTTTTTCTGTTCTAATTTTAGTCGGTGTTTCCGAAGAGGATCTTTTCCAAGCCTATAAAAAGAAAGACAAGGTCATAAGAGAAAGAGTAGAATCAGGATATTAAATTGTAAAGCTTTGTATATGTGGTTTATAATGATAACTACATAAGGAGGTTCAGTTGTCTACTATTAATAAAATGTTTAAGTGCCAGCGAGATTTTTCTAATCTATTTTTTCAAAGTGAAAACCTTACTGATTTAGAAAGGCAGGAGATGACAAAGTCTTTTGCCCTTGCAATGCATGCTGAAGTTACAAATCTTGCTAATTCTGTAAATTTTAAAGATCACAGGCTCATTAAGCAAGATGTAGATAAGAGAAGAATACTCTATAAGTCGATTGATACTTTTAGATATCTTCTTGCAAATCTAAACATGTGGGACATAGATACTGAAGATTTTATAGAAGCGTTTTGGAACAAAGACCTGTTTCTTAACATGCGATATGAAATGGAAAAAAATGTATGGTCAGGACAACCCGTTGTTGTTGTAGACATGGATGACGTTATCAACAGCTTTAGAGAAGATTTCACAGGCTGGCTTAGCGAAGCCAGGGGAATTGACGCAGATCCTGAATCTACAGAGTATTACAGCACAAAAGAAGTTAAAGAGGCGGGCTTCTTACCGGAAACTGTTTTCCAAGACTTTATTTTGGATGGAGGTCTTAGAAGAATTAAGCCTAATCTAGAAATGATAGAAACAGTAAACCGTCTGTACGATGAAGGATTTTGGGTACAAATACTTACCGCCAGGCCTAAAGATAACATCACGTGCTTACATGATACATTTTACTGGGCACATCATGCCGGAGTGAAGTTTCATCACTTAGACTTTTCACCTGAAAAGTTTAGATGGCTTGTTCAAAAAGACTTTTATGACGCTGACCAGGTTGTTTGTGCAATTGATGATTCTGCTAAGCACGCCTCAGAATATGCCAAACACGGAGTCCACGTGCTATCCCCCATCAAGAGCTACAACCAAGAGCTTAAAAATATTTCAAAAGTCGAACTGTACAACGATACAAGCCTTGTTTATAATCTAGTACATAATTTAAAGGAGAGCTAAATTGCCACAAAATAAAAACTTAACCCCTGTTGAACTTCCTATGGCCCTCAGGTTTGAAGAAGATCCTACTACAGAATTTCTAAATGATCTCGATGCCCTTCAGATTGAACTCGTTGATCATCCTACAGCTGAGCAAATGAGAAATGTTGCGTGGCGATACGTCAAAGCTACATGGGCTGACTCCCCTGATTTTACTAGCCCGGATGGTGTTTCTTTGAGTGATCTGAGCGATAACTTAGAGGATGTTCTTTGCTTCAGAGCACTTCCCACCCCTATGGAGATTTTTAGTTTCACTTTTAAGTTTGCCGGTGTAGATCTGCAAACTGTTACCCACCTGATTCGACATCGTGCAGGATCATGGGCAGCTCAGTGCACAGGTGACAGATTTCTTCATCATGAACCCTGCCTAGTCCCAAGCTCTGTTGAGAATAGTCCAGATCTCTACCGCAGATGGAAGAGGCATGTAGAAGATGCAAAGAAGCTTTATGCTGACATGGTTGACACGCGTCAGATCTCTATGATGGATGCTAGGACAATTCTTCCAAAGTGTCTTTCAACTTTTTACTATGGTAGATTCAATCTCAAGGACATTATCGGATTTGTAAAGCAACGAGCTGATAAACAGATCCAGCCTTCTGTTGACAATTTAATTGCAGCTAAGATGGCACTTGAAATTATTAAGGTTCTTCCAGAAGCTAGTGCTGTTATTGGCACCAAGGCTTTGACCTCACCGGCGTGGCATTACATTAAAAATGTTAGATCTGGAACTGGAACTAATCTATACTGGCCAGATGATGATAGTGACCAGCATATTGAATATCATCCAGATGATACTATTTATCAAGCATATCGATATGATCTAAATGGTACAAATCCTCCTGACAATGAGTCGGATGGAAATACTAAGTTTAGGCAATACTGGAACAAGACTCTAGCCGAGATAAGCTCTCTGGAGTCAGCTTATAAGGAAGGTTTAGGATGACTGTGATTTCAAAAAACTGGCGAACAGAAAAGGTTCTTGAGAGCTACGAAGCAGCTAGCAACTACAAATCAAACCTTCTCAGCACAGATTCTGAAGACAAGCTTCTTGTAAAGATTAGGCGATGCGGACCAGGAGGAACAAGATTTAAAGTAAAATCATGGTTCCCGCCTGAAGATAAACCAAGCGCAAAGAAATCAAAAACAAAAAAACAAAAACTCGTAACTAAAAAGTAGGAAAATAAATGGGATCTAAGCTTCAAAGACAGAATCAACACATTAGGAGGCTTGCTTCTAAAATAAAGAGACATAAAAAAAGAGGTTGGAGCACTGAAAAAATGGAGAAAGAGCTTTCTTATTGCACTGGAGATTCTGATCGTCCGTCTTTTAATACTGGGGCAATTGCTGACTCTAGAAATAAAAGAAGATCCCTGTCTAATAAAAATGAACAGTAGCTTGCTCTGCTGTATGATAATCTCATAACAAAGGAAAAATTAATGACTAAGAAAATATACTTAGCTTCTGGGTGGTTTAACCCTGTTCAAGCAGAAGAGCTTTCTTCTCTCGAAGAGATCTGTGACAGTAGAGAGTGGATTGACTTGGCATCTCCAAGAAGAATTTTTGTGTGTCCACCAGACGCTCCAAAAGAAACTCAAGACGCAACATTTGATGGAAATCTGCATCATATTAAGACTGCTGACTTTTTAATTGTAAATACGCGCGATAAGGACATCGGAACAATCTGGGAAGCTGGATATGCTTACGCGAATGAAGTTCCAATTGTCTATTTCTGTCAAGGACTTCCTGCAGGAGCCAAGTTTAATTTGATGTTGGCCCGAAGCGGTGTCAAGGTTTGCACTACATTTGAACAGCTAGAAGATTATCTTGACAGATGCAATCAAGAAGGGCAGCTTCTTTTCGAACCCTATGATAAAGAAATTGAATGATTTTTAAATCTTAGATACTTATACACAGGGGTTTTTGATGGACACTCAGTGGTTTTCTGGATCTGGAAAAACAGTAGAGTTTAATGATATTATATGCGAAGTTGTCCATCACCATGGTAAGAATGGAAAAATATTTATAGGAACTGATTCGCATAAATCAGGTAGAGATTTTATATTTGCTACCGTAATATGCTTACACGGTTCTGCCTTACAGTCAGGTGGCAAATATTTTTTTACTAGGCAGAAAATAAAAGCAAAAAAATTTGGATCTCTTTATCATAGAGTTTTTTATGAAACTCAAAAATCTATTGAGATCGGAGAGATTTTTAGAGAAATGTGTTTAGATGGAATAGAAGTTCATCTAGACATAAGCTCCTCTGCTTCTCAGGCTGCAACTTCTAGCTTTAGTGATTCTATCAGAGGCTACGTCGACTCTGCAGGTTTTGAAAATAAGATTAAGCCGAACTCTTGGGCTTCTTTTTCAATTGCTGATAAGCACGCTAAATAAAAATCTCATGTAAACACAGCTTCGCTGTGGTATAATCTATGTAGAGGATAAAATATGTCAAAAAACGGAAAGCTAATTACTCCATCAAGATTTGTCGGTTTGCACGCGCACTGCGGTACTGGTTCACCATATGATGGATTAGGTTATCCAGATCAGCACATTGACTTTGTTCTTTCAAATGAAATGGATGCATGGGCGCTAACTGACCATGGAAATGGTAACGGCCTTGCTCATGCTCACACTTATGCGAAGAAGCTAAAAAAGCAAGGAAGAAAATATAGGCAGATTTATGGTGTTGAATTTTACTTTGTGCCATCTTTGCTTGAATGGCGAATTTCTTACGAGAAACACAGAGAAGAAGTTCGTGCCGCCCGGAGTGAAAAGAAAGCTTCTGAGGCTACTGATATCAATTCAGAGGATGAAATCTCTGGGGGCCTTGTTATTGAAAATGAAGAAGAGACTAAAAACGATTTTGAAAAAAATGACTGGAAGAGAAGATATCACCTTGTTGTTTTAGCAAAGAATCAAAAAGGCCTGCAGAATCTTTTTACACTTGTTACAAAATCTTATAAAGATGGGTTTTATAGGTTTCCAAGAATCGACTATGATCTCTTAAAAAGACACGGCGAAGGTCTTGTCGTAAGTACTGCCTGTATCGGGGGATATCCTGCATCTCTAATTGCAAGAGGTGAAGCACTCGGTAGATCTGATCAAGAGATCATGCTGGATCTTGAGAATATGTCAGATAGATTTATTGATGCTGTTGGAAGAGAAAGCTTTAATCTGGAAATTCAGTTCAACTCTCTTTCTATGCAACATAAGACAAACAGGCACTTAATTTCTTTGCATGAAAAAACAGGAATACCTCTTGTGGCTACTGCTGATAGTCATTACTATAGTAGAAACATGTGGGAGGCTCGAGAGCTTTACCGAAAGCTTGGTCGAATGGGAGCCAGGGGCGATGCGATGCCTACGCTTCCTGCTTTTGAAGATCTAAAGTGTGAACTCTATCCAAAAAATGCAGAGCAAATGTGGGAAGAGTACAAGATGCACGTTCCAGAGAATGAATTTTATTTAGGAAAAGATCAGATAATTTGTGATGCAATTGAAAGGTCTCACGACATCGCGTGGGAACAGTGTGAGGATGTATGGTTCGATGAGGAGGCAAAGCTACCTCGGTTTGGAACTGCTACTGATTCTGCTTTTAATCAGCTCGCCCGAAGGGTGAAAAAAGCGATGATTGAAGAAAATTTGCACACCAAGGCAGAGTATATTGAACGAGCCAAGATGGAGCTAGATGATATTAAGTTCTTAGGTTTTGAGAACTATTTCTTAACTATGACCAAGGTTTTTGATCTCGCATCTCAAAGCACAATCATCGGCCCGGGACGAGGTTCTGGCGCTGGTTCTCTTGTCAATTATCTTCTAGGTATTACAACAACTGACCCGATTAAATATGGTCTGCTATGGGAGAGGTTTTTGCATAGAGCGAAGGCTGGATGGCCGGATATCGACACCGACGCTGGTGATAGAGATGTTCTGATTGATGCTTCGCGTGAACTTTTCGGTGAAGAATCTGTTGTTCCAGTTTCAAACTTCAACACACTTAAGCTTAAGTCTCTTATCAAGGATGTGTCCAAGTTTTATGGCATCGACTTTGGTGAAGTTAATTCTATGACCAACACACTTGAAAAAGACGTTATGCATAAAGCGATGGGTGATCATGAAGAAAGGTCGACTTATGTTCTTACTCATGAAGATTGCATGAAGTATTCTTCAAAATACGCAAACTTTATGGACAAGTATCCAAAAGTAAGTGAACATGTTCAAAATCTTTTCATGGAGTCTCGATCAATTGGACGTCATGCCGGAGGCGTTTTAATCTGTCCAGATCTTGAAAAGTACATGCCTGTAATCAAGGTGCGAGGTGAGCTACAAACCCCTTGGTCAGAAGGTATGAACTTTCGTCACCTTGAGCCAAATGGATTTCTTAAGTTTGACTTTCTCGGCCTGACAACCCTTAAGATGGTTGAAGATTGTGTCAGGCTTATTTTGAGAAAGCAAGGTAATCAATCACCTACTTTTGCAGATATTCAGAGCTTCTTCGATGAAAATATGAACTGTCGATATAACACACTCAATGATCAGAAGGTGTGGGAACACGTCTATCATAAAGGCCGGTTCGTACAAGTGTTTCAGTTTACACAGCAAGGCGCAAGAAACTTCTGTGTTTCAGCTAAGCCTAGAACTATTGAAGAGCTTGCAACTATCACAGCGATTTATAGGCCAGGCCCTCTTTCTGCCGGTGTCCATAGGAAATATGTAAAAGCCAAGAAGTCTGTTGAAGACGGCAATCCTATTCAGTATGATCACCCAGTCATCGAAGACATCCTGAGCGAAACCTATGGGTTTATTTCATTCCAAGAGCAGTTCATGCTCCTTGCTCAGAAGCTTGCTAATTTTGACAAAGGTGCCTCTGACAAGATGCGAAAGACCCTTGTCAAGAAGTCTCTTGATTCAAATGCAGCGAAAGTCCAAGAAAGAGTTGACCTTCGAAAGAAGTTTGTCAATGGTGCCGTTGATATATCTGGGATGGATAGAAGTAAGGCTGAAAAGCTTTATGAGACAATCGAATTCTTCTCAGGGTATGGCTTCAATAAGTCACATGCAGTGTCTTATGCTATTGATTCTTATTACTCTGCATGGCTTCACACCTATTACGAAAAAGAATGGCTTGCAACATGCCTCCAAACTCAGAACGGCACCAACAAATTTGGAAAAGTAATCAGTGAGATCAAGTCCCTAGGCTACACTATTCTTCCTCCTGATATCAATGCTTCTTCAGATGTATGGGTGTACAGTGAGGACAGGAAAGGTTTTGTCCCACCGCTAACTGCAATCAAAGGCGTTGGAGATGCAGCTGTTGAGGAAATCATGGCCAATCGGCCTTACGAAAATATTTCCGATGTTTTGTTTGATGAACTGGACAGGTGGAAGCCTTCAAAAATGAACAAGACATGCTTCGATTCTTTGTGCAAGGTAGAGGCTTTTGGAAGCCTTGAGGAGATGAAGAGAGGTGATGTGTCTAACCACAAGCAGCTTCATGATATGATCGTTGGAAACTATGATAGGCTAAAGAAAGGTCGGCATGGAATGACAAAGACTGCTCACAAGAAGCTTATGAAAGAGCAGGGTTTTGTTAAAGAATACATACCTATTTTAATCTCTGAGACCGAAGGATCCAGAGATTGGCCTAGAACTGTAAAGATTGGAATGTCAGTAGACCTAATGTCCGGTGCAGATGAATCTCTTGTTTTTCCTCCTGCAATTATGGAGAAGATTAATAAGTCAAACCTAAGGCCTGTCACAGCACTCTCAGGCAAAGACAAAGATGTCGTCTGGTTTTGCATTCAGGAGATTATAGAAAAGCAAACAAAGAATGGAAAGGTTTTCTACAGGATGAAAGTCTGTGATAATAACTCGGAAAGCTGCTGGCTTCGGGTATGGACAAAATTCAAAGTTGTGCCTAACCTATACACTATCTGGCTGGCTGAAGTTGCTTCCACAGAGTCATGGGGATGCAGCACTTCATCTTACAAGATGAGACAAATTAATGTCTGATAAATTTTAAAGCTTTGAGGTAAAATTATTAATGATTGAGCTTGCTACACATAATGTTTTCATTGAAGGACCAGACTGTTCAGGGAAAACAACACTTATAAAAAACGTTCACAACTTAACAGGCTATCAATGGCACCTTATGGATAGGTCTCAAATATCCCGGCGCATATTTGCAAAAATGTATGATAGATCTTTACCTGATATTGATTACAACTTTAAAAGAGAAGTTTTTAACCTAAATAATATTTTTATACTTTTAATCCCGGAGTGGGAGGTTATTGAAGAAAGGTTTAGAAAAAGAGGTGATGAAATACACAACAAAGATTCACTAAGAAAAGTCTATGATGCCTTTGTCGAAGACTCTGATTTTTTAGTAAATCTTCCAAATGTCTATCTATTTTCAGGAAAGGATCTTGCCTCGCCTGAGGTATCTAGAGACAAACTGATATCTCTTCTTAGGTCGAGGTCTCACATGACTACTGAAGGTATTTCTAACATGATTTGCAAGCTTTCTTCTGCTAGCCCTATGAATGAATGCACAGGAATGAGTCTGTCACTTTTTCCTGATTGTCAATTTTCTGGAGCTACTAGAGAGATTCTAAACCTTCAGGGTGAAAAAGAATATTACGGAAAAATATTTTACGGCATGCTTAGGAAGATAAAAGATGAAATTGCTGGGAGAAATGAGTACAATCTACCCCAGACTATCTCATCTAGAAGATTTATTCACACAAACGACTCATGCATCTCCTTGGTTCATACCATTTGCAGGGAAGAGACTTTAGATGTGCATGTAGTTGCGAGATCTACAAACGTCCTAGAGAAGCTTAGACATGATCTAGATTTTATCCAATATCTTTCAAGTCAGATATCTAGAGAGCTTTCCAAATTATCTAAAATTAAAAAAGTTCAGATTAGATTAAATTTCAATTCTGCTCATATCTTGAGCGCTATTAACCCGAAAGGTTAGTTTTGTATTATTCAAAAAGGAGTACATAAAATGAAAAAATGCTTAGTTACAGGCGGCTGTGGTTTCATAGGTTCTCATCTAGCAAGAAGGCTTGTTAGTGAGGGATGGGCTGTAGACGTTGTTGATAACATGTCAAACGGATATTTGGAAAACTTAGATGGATTAAAAATAAGGGTGCTACCTAATGCTTATTTTCTCCCTGACTTTGATAATGCCATGTCTCAAAAACCTGGTGATCACCAGGTTCTCGTAATATCAGATGATTTTTCACACCCCCAGATCTTAAAGCGAGTACGAGAAAAGCACTATGATGTTGTCTTTCATCAGGCTGCTATACCAAGAGTCTTATATTCTGTAGAAAATCCTTCGGCCACTACTGATGTTAACATATCCGGGACAATCAGGCTCATGGAGGCTTGTAGAGAATCTGTAGGTAGATTTATATTTGCATCTTCATCTTCTGTTTATGGCGGTGCTGATACCCTACCGACCACAGAGCAAACTCCAAGAAATCCGAAGTCCCCTTATGCTTGGCAAAAATCTGCAATTGAAGATGCTGCTAGGATTTTTTCTGATCTTTACAATATGGATATCGTCTGTCTTAGATATTTTAACGTTTATGGCCCAGGTCAAAGAGGAGATTCACCGTACTCGACAGCAGTCTCTGCCTGGTGCAACGCAATCAAGACAGGCCAAAAGATGCGATCAGATGGAGACGGCACTCAAACTCGGGATCTTTGTTATATTGATAATACAGTAGAAGCAAACATACTTGCTGCCAATGCTTCTGGGAAATTTAAAGGCGAGCCCTATAACATTGCTTGCGGAGATAGAACTTCGAACAGAGAGATTCTAGATTATTTTGAAGAAAAGTTTCCTGATTGCGAAGTTAGAAATGCTCCATGGCGAGCAGGAGATGTGATGCATACTCAAGCTGATGTGAGCGCAGCAAAGGAAAGATTTGGGTATGATCCCAAAGTAAGATTTTGGGAAGGATTAGATAGAACAGTTGAGTGGTGGAATCTTTAGAAATATGAAAACTTACTACACATTTAGCGATGTTTTTTTAATTCCTCAGATTACAAGTTGTAACTCTAGGTCTTCTTTGAACACATCTTCTAGAATAGGCACTATAGAGCTTGATGTCCCTATTATTTCATCCAATATGGACACTATCACAGGCCCAGAAATGGCCATTGCAATGTTTCAAGCAGGAGGTGTTGGAGCACTTCACAGATTTGTTTCTACCGATCAGGCTGTAGAGGATTATAATCAAGTCAAGTCTGCCGGAGCTGACTGCTTTGTTTCTTTAGGCGTTAATGAATCTGATATACAAAGAGCATTTGCTTTGCACTCTGCCGGTGCTAGAAACTTTATAATTGACATCGCACATGGTCATAGCACAATGATGCGCCACATGCTAAAAATTATGAGAAATACATTTGGATTCGGTGAAGATATCTACATAGTTGCTGGAAATGTTGCAACCCCAGAGGCTGTCAGAGACCTCGCAGAATGGGGTGCTGATTGTATCAAGGTAGGTATAGGAGGAGGCTCTTGCTGTTCAACCAGGGTTATTACAGGGCACGGTGTGCCAATGTTTTCGTGCCTTGTCGAGTGCTGTGAAGAGGCTGATAAGCTTGGAGTTGAAATAATCGCTGACGGAGGAATCAAAACATCAGGAGATGCAGTTAAAGCTTTGGCTGCTGGGAGTGATTTTGTAATGGCAGGAAGTATATTTTCAGGGTCTCCTGAGACACCAGGAGAGGTCATATCCACCGGAGGAAAAGATTACAAGGTATTTAGAGGCATGGCTTCTGTTTCTGCGATGACGGATAGAAATAATAGAGAGATAGATGATTTGCCTGTTGGAGAAGGAGTGAAGACTACAGTACCCCTAAAGCCTCCGGTTAAAAACATTGTTAAGGACATGCAAGCTGGGATTAGAAGCGGTATGTCATATATGGGCGCTGAGAAGCTTTCTGACATGTCAATAGTTTCTAAGTGGGGAGTTCAAACATCTTCAGGTCACTTTGAGGGAACTCCTCACATACTTAATACGGAGAGCTAGCATATGTCATTATATAAGGATCCAAAGCACACTAAGTCAGTCTGGGTTTCTCAGTCCAAGCCTGCAAGAGAAGAGAAGCCCTGGGGGTATGAAGAAACGTGGCAGGGGTTTAGTGGAGTTCATGGAAAAATGCTTTATATAAAAGAGGGATATCGAACTAGCTTAAAATATCATAAGCTAAAGAATGAGGTCTTGTTTTTGCTGTCTGGAGAGGCGGAAGTATTATTTGGCGATGAACTTTCATTTACAGACCCAGTAGCACATCCTCTCAGAGAGAAAAAGATGATTGCCGGAAACACTCTTCTTGTCCAGTCTGGATGCCCATATAGAATAAAAGCTGTAAAAGATTGCCAAATAATAGAGATAGGTAATAATAGGCAAGATGTGCCTGTTAGAATAGAAGATGATTATGGAAGAGTAGAATGAAAATAACCCTTGATCCCGAGTTTATTATTTTTACAGGGCCTATGTTTGGGTCAAAGACCACTAGGTTGCTTGCAACAGTTGATAGGTACAGGTATCAAAATAGAAAGATTGTCGCGTTTAAGCCTGTGATGGATGATAGATATTCTGACGTAGAAATTTCTACACATTCTGGAGGAAGATTGCCAAGTGTAGGTGTAAATACTGGGCAAGATATGTTAAAATATATTGAAGAATCTGGAAAGGATTTTGATGTGATCGCCGTAGATGAGGCTTTTATGATAGATGGCTCTGCCAAAGCTGTGCTTGAATTATACAGAAGAGGTCACTGCATAGTAGTATCTTCTCTTCAGCTATCTGCGACTGGAAATGTTTTTGAAGAAATCAGAGATATGATGCCCTGGGCAACAAAAATTGAGGTCTGCCCGGCTGTCTGTACGATTACCGGAAAAGACGCGTACTATACCCATAGAAAGCACACGGGTGCAGAAATTACTGTCGGAGGTTCTGATCTATACGAACCCAGGTGCTGGGAATATCACGCGTTTATGAATCAAAAGAGTGAGAGATGATTAATGAACCAACACTGGTAAACTGTGTAATTTATCACGCAGACTGCACTGACGGATTTGGTGCAGCCTATTCCGCATGGAAACTACTAGGCAACAGAGCAGAGTACCACGCTTGCAAACACGGTACTCCCCCACCTGATGTAAAGGGAAAGAATGTCGTTATATTGGACTTTTCATTTGACAATGCCACGACAAAGAAACTGATTGGTGAAGCCGCCGGCTTGCTAGTAATAGACCACCACAAATCTGCGATGGTCGAGCTTCATGATATTGCTAATGCTCATTTTGACATGACAAAGTCCGGAGCAATGCTGGCATGGGAATGGTTTCATCCAGGCAAAGAGCCTCCAAAGTTTATTCAATACATTCAAGACCGTGATTTATGGAAGTGGGAATTACCTTACTCCAAAGAGTTTTCCGCTGCATTTGATATGATTCCATTTGAATTTGAAGAATTTGAAAAGTTTGAGGATGACTCGGTCTTTGACGATGCAGTCAAGCGCGGCTCTTTTATTCTAGCATATAGCAAAACTGTTGTCAAAAAGGTTTGTGAAAAAGCAACCCTGAGAAAGCTAGGAGGCAAAGATGTTATGGTTGTTAATGCTTCTCACTGGATGTCTGAAATTGGAGCACGTCTTGCACCTGATTGTGACCTTGCCATGATTTGGTATTGGGATCACGAATCCAGAGAGACAAAGGTAAGCCTGAGAGCCTTTCACGATGCTGTTGACGTTTCTGAGATTGCTAAGCGCTTCGGCGGCGGCGGCCACAAGAAAGCTGCCGGATTTCAATTGCCTAAAAATAAGCATGTAGAAGACTTGTTTGATAAGCCCAAAGTGACTAGAAAGCGTCAGTCTAAAAGGGCTGATTTAAGCAAAGACTCTAAGCAAGCTGACAAGAAGACGAAAGGCAAAGATGATAAGTAGGCCTAGCTGGGATACTGTCTGGATAAAGACAGCAAAAACGATTGCAGAAAGATCCTGCGATCCGAGATACCAGGTCGGCGCAATAATAGTAACGACAGACAACACACAGGTCTTGTCTGTCGGATATAATGGAAACTATGCAGGTGGACCAAATGAGCCTGAGTCTGAAGAACCAGGGGAGTCAGGGCTTATTCATGCTGAGATCAATGCTCTTCTTAAAATGGATTATAATAATCCAAAGGATAAGATTCTATATGTTACTCTGTCTCCGTGTAAGATGTGTGCAAAGTCAATAGTAAATTCAGGAATCAAAGAGGTTGTGTTCTTAGAGACATATAGAGACACTACTGGCATTAATATTCTCAGTGATTCTGGTATAAAAGTAAGACAACATCTGGTTGACTAGATTCTTTACCTGTAAAATGCTTTTGCTTAAAATAATTAGTAATGAGCACTTATGTTCGAGGAGAAGATGAGAAAGACTTTTTCCCAGAATGATATTAAAAAGATAGTTGAAGAAGTATCTCAAAACCAGGTTGCAGAGATAAAACTTTTTTCTGGTGATGGTGATGATAAAAAGGTTGTCATCTCTCCTGGATTTAAGCTACAAGAACCAAGCTCCGGTTTAGTGTATACTGTATTGTCAATTGTTAAGATTGACGGAGACTTATATGTAAAGTGTCAAAGAGGCGACGGAACAATAGTAAGGATCCCGGAAAAAGATTTAAAATCATATAAAAGGTTATAATAAACATGTCAGATATTAAAAATTCAGAAATAGTAAACATCATTAGAGACTCGCTAGGGGTTAATAAAGAAGAAAACCAGGCTGATACCCTAAGTGAGAGCTATGTGGCTCAAGTTAAGCCTTTTGACTTAAATACCGAATTTCTTAGCCAGAAAAACAAGGTTGCGCACAGAGAGCTATATGATGGATATGTTTCCTCTTTTAACAGGGTCAGCGCAGAACTTGACGCTGTAGACAGAGAATCAGCAAATCTAAATCATTCTGCGTACAGGTCTCTTAAAATTGATGAAGCATATAACTTAAATGCACTCTGGCTACACGAACTTTACTTTTCAAACATTAGCGATCTTAGAAGTGAAATAGCTATGGATTCTTTGCCATACATGCGGCTTGAAAGAGACTTTGGATCTTTTGATGCGTGGCAGAAAGATTTTATAGCATGTGCAATGAGTGCTAGAAACGGCTGGGTCGTGACAGGTTATAACATGTACTTGCAAAGATACGTTAATACTATTGTCGATTTGCACAGTCTAAACCATATGTTTGGAGTATTTCCTGTCATAGTTTTAGATGTTTGGGAACATGCCTATTACAGAGATTATTTAAGAGATAGAAAGACTTATGTCTTTGCAATGATGAAAGAACTTGACTGGGGAGTAATTAGCACTAGATTTTCTAAATCTGAGAAAATCGGCAATGCAATGAGAGGTTAGAATATGGAAAAAAATATAAAAGAAAACGAAGAACAAGAAGTAGTAGATTCAATAGCAGACGATACAGATTCTACTCGTCTCTCCATTGATTCTGTTGATGATCAGATAGACTCAATGATTATCGACTTTGAATCTTATTCGGTTGGTCGGTCAGATGCTATGATGGAATCTCTTGCAAACTTTAACCTCTCAGCACTTCTCACAGAGCAAGATGCACCTGAAGGGGATCTAGAAGATACTCCTCAAGATGATGAGGGCGCAGATGATCCTCAGCCTGAAGAAAAGAGAAAAAAGCCTGAAATAGACATGGATGCTTTTACAAACAGAGTTGCCAGGCTCGCTAAGAACTATGAGGTTTTACTAGATGTCAAAACTGTTGTAGTAAATAGAGCAATACTGTTTTTACAGGAAAACTATGAAAAAGAAGAAATTGATGAATTTAAAGAGATTCTCGATTCTCAGTTTGACTTTAATTTGTCTGGACCTCCTGAAGTTCCTGAGGCACCTCTTGCTGTTGGAGCCGGCGGTCCCGGTGGAGGCCTTGGCGGAGGCTCGTAGCTTTGTCAAGTAAAAAATCTAAAACTTTTCTGGACTTTGAGACAAAAAAGACGGTGCATTTTAACATGACAAGAGATGCTCACGCTCAAGTTCGAATAAACTGTTTTAAATATAAGCTTTCTATGCAAGAGCTTTTTGAAGAAATAGGCCAAAGAATAGCATCAGAATCTCCTGAAGTCGTAAAGATTATGGAAGATCTCGCTTTTCGAAAGAGAGAAAAGGTTATAAAAAGTTTATCTAAAGATGACGCCGAGTCTGTTTTTAGTATAATAGAAAGTGAAAACCCTTTAGCGGATAGCAAATAATGAAATTTTTTCGTAATATACTTTCTTTCTTTTTTAAAGACAAAAACAGCACAGTCATTGATGAGCTGTTTAAATCTATCGCTGAGCTTAGAGAAGAGCTTGATACTTTGAGTAAAACTGTAGAAGATCAGAAAGCAATGATAATGTACATCAGCACCATTCAGGCAGAGCTTGCATCTGAATGCTTTACACTTGCAGACACTCTTAAGCAAATTTCTTCTCCTCAAAAATCTACAATAAAACTTGTATCTCTATCAGCTGACGACGATGATTTTCTCAACTAAAAAGGAGTACAACAATGTCTCAAGATAAAACCACAACCATCCAGAAGCCTAAAAGTTCTAGACTTGACTCTATAATGGAGAAGCTTATTTCTAGAAAGCTCCTTGTGTTTTTGACAGCCACAGGCTTAATGTCAAACTCTCTTCTAGATTCAGAGACTTGGGGAATGATAGCTATAGTGTATATAGGATCACAAGCCGCTGTGGACGCAATGAAGATATTCAGGCACGGTAAATAAGATGTGGTTTTCGATAGCAACTGAAATTTTTAAAAAACTACCAACTTATTTTAAAAAGTTTTGGTCCTGGGTGAAGGTTCACGGTGACATCGTTCTTGTTGTATGTATTAGTGTCATAGTTTTAATTTTAACTAGAAAATCAACAGATCTTGCAAAAGTAATATCAGAGAAAAAAGAAAACTATAAAGCACAGATAGATGCTATCGAAGATGCACACAGCGAAGAGCTAAGAAAAAGAGATTTAGCACTTCAAAGATATCAGGATGCTATTAAAGAAGCTGAGCAAAAGTATGAAGAAAGCCAGGGGAAGCTAGACAGCAAAAAAAAAGAAACAGGTTAAACAAATCATAGAAGCTAACTCTGAAGATCCAGAAAAAATTACAAGAGAACTCGCCGAGATTTTAGGAGTTAAAGTTCATGTTAAGTAGAGCTTTGAATATAATTTTTTCTGCATGCATCTTTTTTACAATTATTTTCTCTCCGATTGCTAGAGCTGAAAACGGTCTTGTTGTTACTCTAGAGGAAGGAGAGACAGCGCCCTTCTCAGGCACCTTGTTTAGCACTAGTGCTGCTGCAGAGCTCTTGGCAGAAATACAACTATCAAATGAGTCTTGCCTCTTGAGAACGCAAAGGGAGCTTGACCTAGCAGCTGCTAGGTTTCAACTTGATATAGATAATCTTAACGCATCTCTAGATTCTTGCAACTTAAGGTACGATAGAATAGTGGAACTAAAGGATAATCAGATTGATTTTCTTGATCAACAGCTTATCAAATCTTCTAATCCAAACAACGAGCTTTGGCTTGCACTGGGGGTGGTCGGAGGCTTATTGCTTGGGATGGGAGCAGCGTGGTCTTACGGCCAGATAGCAAATAATTAATTTGCTCTAAATCGCCATATTTATGTACGGAGGCATTGATGAGCGTAATTGTCAACAAGTCAGCACTCGTAACACTTATAAAAAAATTAACTTCTGAAAACAGGTCTTTTCATTCTCTAGATATCTCAGAGATACCAGGAAAAGACACCGAAATTCCAATAGAGCCAAAAGAGCAGATGGCTGTTCAGCTGTCTGTTGATAAACCACCTGTTGATGATCCAGATTATTCTCCAACATCAGGGCCAGATCTAGCTGTTGCTGCCTCTGCTATAACAGATGAAGTCCCTGATGATCAAGTAAAATACTTTTATCAAGGCTTGCACCGATTACTTGATCTCGCGCTACAGCGCCAAGGTAACAAGACCAGGATATCTGAGTCTACTTTAAGAACTTTTTTAGAATCTATTTCAGAAAACACCAGCGAAGATAATCTTGAAAATCCTGAAGATGAGACTGCAGAAAATGAAGACCTACCCGCTGAGCAAGATAGAGAGTATTATATTTCTACAAAGATCGATAGCATTGTAGACATGATAATTAAAGCAAAGCTTCACCTTATAGAAGTTCCCGGTACAAATATAACCGATTTTGAAACTGGCCAAAATAGACCTGAGATGACCATTGTTAGTGCCGGAGCAGTATCATATGTTCTTGATAGAGCAATGGAAAAAAGAGAAATCAAAAAATCAATCGAGCAAGCGATTGATGAGCTAAAAATTAACAGGTCTGTTTTTATGACCATGCTGATGAATGATTTGACTGGATATCTTGGAAAAGAAGAAAAAGTTGATGATGATCTCGCGGCTGAGATGTTTTCTAATATATTGACTGACAAAGAAATGAAAGCAGCTGAAGGCAATGTCGAACAATTTAAAGCCGGAATTGAAAGATACACAAAGCTTGATAAGCAATTTAAAAATAAGAATCCCGAAGATAAATTTAGCTTTAGCTTGTCAGAGCTAGGTGCATACTCAGTTACTGTGGGAAGAATGCTTGAACTTATTGAAGACGCAAAGCAAGATGCAATTTCTCAACTAGAGGGAGAGTCTCAATCCGAGGAAGAAGAAGCTGCCCCAACTGAAGAAGGTCTTTCCAAGGCCGAAGTAGAAGAAATAAGAAAAATGATTAGACAAGAGACACTTGCATCAGAATACGAGCCTGGAAAGCTCAATCTTAGCCAGGAAGCTATTCGAGCCTTTATAGAGAAAATATCTGAAGAAACAGGGCAGTCTATAGGTGATGTTAGGAATATCTTTTACGAAGACCTAAAGGCAAGTGGAATGGATAATGAAGTACTCAGAAAAGTATTTGGCCTAAGAAGAATGCCGCGAGGCAGGCAGAACATCCCGCTTATTTATGATCCACTGAAGGTCAGAGCTGAAGAAGAAGTTGTTACAAAGCTCTATGATGTTTTTATGCACAATTTAGGGGTGTTCTTGGAAGATAGAATAGATGCACAAGATCCTATAGCCCAGGATTTAAAAGATAAGCTTTTAGGTCCTAGCGGCTTATATCAACCCGGCATAGAAGGATATCAGAGGCTACAGTCTGTTGTCGGATTGCCTGACGAAGGTGCAGACATAGATAGTAGTACTTTTAGAGATACAAGGTCTGCCTATGAAGCCGTCCAAGAGTTTATTGATATCATGGCAAAAGATCACATAGTTCCCGAAGACATTAAAGCAAAAGGTGGTCTGAAGATGATTATAAAAGACTTTGAAGAAAATCATGATGTGTTTGGAACACTTGACGAAAGAGAAGATTTTGATGAATTTATAAAAGGTCAGATTAGGATGTACGACTCGTTTAAAAAAGACACACCAAGATCACAGAATCGAATATTTGATGTTATTGGAAAAGCTTTAAGCAAAGCCCCAAAGAGAAGAGACAGGTATATTAATAAACTAAAATCAGAAAGAGGTTCTTGATGAAGCTGCTTGATTTTGATGTCGAGGCAAAACACACCAAACCATCAACAACCAATAGTCTATCCCTGATGAAGGAGTCAATGTCTGTTCCAATATCTCCGACAACCACAGACTGGTCTAAGATTGACAATCCTGAGAGGCTTTCAAAGATCTTTGTATTTAATGATTTTAGAAAAATGTATGATTTTATTTCTGATCTCTTAGTATATCAGGAAAAGATGGGTCATCATGCTAAGATTACTATAGATCACCTTTCTATTTCTGTTGAGACATTTACCAAGGATGTTAATTCTGTTACAGAGTTAGACCTCGAGCTAGTAAAATATTGTGATGCACTGTATGAAGATGTAAATTATTATTATTCAGCTGATAGTGTGGATGACAGTAAGTTTCAATAATCTAAAAAATGAAAATAATACAATCTTCTGAAAACTTTATGGTTAGTGAGGCCATCTCTGAAAAAATTGATCCTGACTGCCTTAGTGAAAATTCAATTGAAAAAAATGTAAGTGAGCTTTTTTGTCATCTTAAAATAAAGGTAAAAGACCAGATTGAGATGGCATCCTGTCTCGTTTCTGAAATATCTCGAGACAGGAATGGAAAAGTTAGACTAAGATTAAAAGCACCTTTAAGGCTAGTTTGTCACTTTATATCGGGACACTCTGTTGAAGAGCTAATTGTAAAGCTAGGAGAAAGTGTGTTATTATCTAGCATGCCTAAAAATCTAGGCAAAAAAAATATGCAATCTTTTGATGCTAAAATAGGTACAGGTGAATTTCACGATTTGACTTTGACTATTTCGCAAAGTCAGTGATATTTATTACTGGAGGGATTTCCAATGAAATTTAAATTTGATAAATTTGTCAAAGATCTTGAGAAAAGAGAGCAGGATAACAAAGAAGAAAAAGCTCAAAAAATACACGAAAGCGAAGAGCTTCCGCAGAGAATATACAATAGACTGTATAGAGAAAAGTGGCAGAATTCAATAAAGTTCAACTGGAGAAAAAAGTGACTGATATTAAAATAGACACATCTGAAGGTCTTGAAGTTTTCTTAAAAATTCTAGCTGAAGAAAGTGTTGCTAGTTCAAAAATTCAAGTTGCTGAAAACATGAGTGATGAAAAGCGGTATCAAAAAGATTTCGTAAGTAGAATACAAAAAGACAAAAAGCGCTTTGACGAAGCTGAAGAAGCAGAGCCTCAGCCTAATCAAAAAGATTCTGAGACCAGCACTGCTCCTGCTGAGCCAAGTTCTGAAAAGCAAGAAGAAAAGCCAGACGAAGATATCAACTATTATACCATAAGAAATATTATAAATCAAATTAGAGCGGGAGACTCAACAAAAGATAGTGAAGTTGCAGAACCTCTAGAGCAATATATAATGAGCGATTTAGATGATGATGAAAGAGAATTAATGTATACTTTTCTTCTATCAGTTGCTAATATTATGAACAAGACTGGACAGCAACCGCAAGATCCAAGTGATCCCCCTGTTTCTCTTGATGTCTCCAGGACGAAAGATAAAAAATCTCAACCTGAAAAGAAGCAATCAGCAGTGGCACCTGAGCCTACACCTTCCAGAGACCAACAGCCCGCGGGACCAGAAGATACTACACCGCCTATTCAGGTTGGATCTCAGGTGACAGAGAGCATTAGAAAAAAAGTAAAAGAGTTAATGAGAGGATAAAATTTTGGAAACTGAAACAAGAAAAATAGAACTGCCAGATGGAAATTTTCTTGAAATAGAGTTTACACCCGAGTTTATGGGTACGATTAGAGAAAAGCTTAATGTTGACACAAACTCTCCCATAACTGACGAAAACATCAGGGAGTTTGTTTACAAGAGCTTCAAGTTTTCTCTTGACAATCTTGATAATGCTGAGACAATAGAGCATACACTGCCTACAGGCTTTCAGAATGATTGATCAATCTAAAAAAATCAAAAGCTTGCTCGATCTTGTGAGAGAGTCTACAGTCAGGGTGAAGAAGAAGTTTTTAACATTTGAAGGCTCAGAGGTAGATTTCGGATCCCAAGCACACGTTGACTCTTACGACAAAATCCTCAATGAGTTAAAAACTATTAGAAATCAACTTAATAGATTAGATAGAAAAGAGAGAGACAGGATAACAAGGTGTATGGAAAGCTTACGTCACTTAAGAAAAAAGGCACACAGGTCTGGGTTAAGCTCTGGGCTCATTAAAGAAATAGACGATTAGATTCTTGTAAACCTGTTTTCTTTGTGAATAATTAAATATAGGAGGCTGTATCTGTGGGAATTAAGTTAGGACTATACGGCGGCGGGTTTAAGCCCTTTACAACAGGTCATTTTGCCAAGCTGGCTGATGCCATTCGAGACAATGACAAGGTATACATGTTTTACGGCATGCAGCAATCAGAGCCTACCAGATACGGAAAGAAAGGTCAGCCTCTAAAGGCCAGAGGAAACTTTAGATCAATTGGTGATACAGGTAGAGCATATGATGAGCAGATTGCAAAAGATGTATTTAATATTTACAGCACTGCTCTAGAAAGAATACCTGGGGTTACTGTAGTCCCAATATATAGCCAGGCTAGAGATAAAAGCGGAACTCCGGCTGCAATTCGTGCACCCGTTACTGCCATCTTTAAAACTCTTGAAGACTTTATTAATGATCCGGGTGAGATAGAAAAGATCACTATCTATGGTGACGGAGATTCAATGCGCCCGTATATGCGTAGCCCAAAGTTTAAAGATGCTGTTCAGGCAGGAAAGATTCAGTTTGGGGGAGCGGTTCCCACTAGCCCGGATGATTATACAGAGAAGCTTGACCAGCTCATGGCTCGAGGGGAATCTGAAGCTCGAGAGGCATTGAGAGATTTTTATGCTAGCAAGGGTGAAGATCTCGACGATGAAGAGGTTACTGCAAGACAAACAGTAAGAGGGACACATGTTAGAAATCTTGCGTCTTCTAAAGCTACTTCTGATCAGGCCAAGAGATTTCTACCTCCCTTCCTAGACGACTCAGAGAAAGATGAAATTATCAAGATCCTAGTTGGAAAAACCGACGAAGAGCTTCAGAACGAAGCATATCTTAAGGCGTTTATTAGAAGTGTGATAAGAGGTTAATATGGCTATAATAATTCCGCCTGCTGTTATTAAAGAGTATTATCAAAAAGTAGTGTCTGAGCAGACTGATCCTGCCGGTGCCCCAGGAGAAGAGGCACATATTTATAATCTTTACGAAGAGCTATCGATGCCGTTGAGCGAGATAGTAGAGATTGGAAAGCTTGCTCTTGAAGGGAAATTAGAAAACGTCCAAGAAAAGATGGACGGACAGTTTCTAGCTTTTACCGTTGTCGATGATCAGCTTAGATTTTTTACAAAGATGGATTTGCAAGGACAAGCTGCTAAAGAAAAGAAATTATCTGCTATTAAAACTAGATCTAAGGGTGGAGGCATGACCCTTAAAGACATTGTGGCAACATATACAGGTGGCCGATCAAACATTGCAGAAGGCTTTGCAATTGCCTATGAAGCTCTTGAACCAGTCTCACTAAAATATCAGGATTCACTATTTAGAAATGGAGAGGTTGTAATCGCTTCCCAGATTATGGTGTCAAAAAACCCTAATACAATTCTATATAACGAGGATTCTCTCAGGACAGTGCTTGCAATCTCTCTAACTCAAGATCCCGTTAATCAGGAGGCACTTTCTAGCTTTAAAACAGAGATGAGTCAGGCTTCATCCGAAGCCTTCACAATGGACGAAGTTCCCACTGCCCAGCTTATAAAAGATCTTGAAAAAGACGATTCACAAATTGAACAGCTTGCTGAAGACCTAGAGGCTGTTGCTAGCGAAGTAGGTATTTCAGTATCAGAAGGAACTGTCGGAGACTATATTAAAGCCCGACTTGAAAAGTTCATAAGCGGTAATTACGAATTTATACCTGAAGACTTAGTCTCAGATGTTGCAGATAGATTCATGACCGGGAAAGGTAAAATCGCACTCAGATTAAAAAAGATGGTTTCTCCTGAGGATTATCAAAAATTTAGAGATCTGGACAAAGTTAAGACCAGAGTAGTTCAAGAAGCTATAATCCCGCTAGAAAATATTATTCAGCGTCTTGGTGTGATAATTATTGATAAGCTTGATTTGACCCTCACAGCTAGCAACCAAGAAGAGCTGCTAGGGTTTGTAAAAGACGCCAGGAAGGCTTTCGAAAGTGGCTTTGATTTTAACCTTGGACCAGAAGATACCAAGACCCTAGAGGGTATTAGAGTAGCTTTGGCTAGGCTAGAGTCTAATGAGGATTTGTTTACAAAAGCTACAGAGGGCATAGTCTTTACTCATAACAATAAGACATACAAACTTACGGGTCTGTTTACTCCTATTAATAGGTTGCGAGGCTTTTTTAGATCTGCTATGGGAAGAGAAGGGTTTGGAAAAGCCAGCTTGCCCGGAGCAGATGTCGACAAGCCTGACATGGACGCTATGCTCAACGAGATTATTCATCATGCTGTAAGTAGAAGAATAAGAGAGGGCGGAAACGCTTTCCGACCACGAGATGCTCGTGGAAAACCTACGGGTCCGCCAGTAACTACAGATGAAAGGATCCCGAGAGCGCTCGCAACAAAAATCGAAAAAGAGGTTGCAGAAAATGTAATTAAGCCTCTCGGCCTTGACTATCTTCCTGTCGGAAGCACAGCAACTGATAAAAAGGAAATTGGAGACGTCGACCTAACGGTTAGCGAGCTAGATATTAAAAAGCTTGTTGCCGGGCTAAAAAGCTTGCCCTACTTGAAGGAAGAACTTGTTGAAGGTATTCCTAGGATACTAGAACTACCCGGAGGAAGAGCAGCAACTATCATGATAGACCACAAGGGAAAGTACTATCAGGTAGATTTGTTTACTAGCAATAGCATAGAGGACACTGCTTGGGAGCTTTCGGGAGGAGGAGAAGGTCAGGTTAGAGGAGAATACCACAAGCTAATGCTGTCTCTTCTAGCAAAAATAAAAGGAGAAAGAGAATCTACTTCTGATAAACTGGTTAAATACACGGTTTCATTTCCCGGAGGCTTGAGAGAAAAAATTAATGGAAAACAAAATCCCGATGGTAGAATTATTGACCCTGATTTATACCTTCCACAAATAGGAATTGATGTATCTAAAGAAACCATTAGAACTTTTGGCCAGCTAATAGACTATATGTCGTCCGTAGACAAAGAAGAGTTCAAAGAAGCCTTTCAGAGATTTGAAAGCTATATAGAAAATAGAATAAATTCAAAATCAGAAGCTGTGAGAGCCGCTGCTAAAAAAGCCATGTCAGTTCTTCAGTCAAAGCAAAGCGCTGCCATAAATGAGAAAAATATGCGAAAGATCATAAAACAAGTATTTAAAGAGCAAGATGCATCAAGGGATTTAAATATTGATGTCTCTGATAACGAAGTCAGCGCATCAAGTCAAAAAGCCTTTCAGAAAGAAGTTGAAGACTTTACAAAAGCCACTTCATGGGCAGCTAAGACAAGAGCTGTCCAAGATATTTTATCATCACCTGAGTATCTAGGAAAAGATTTTGAGAAGGTCATTGGTGGAAAATCAAGCCTCAGGCTTATGAGGTTTGGGCTAAAATCTGGTGCACAAGATCGACATGACTTCTCTCAAATGATGAATAATTTGTATGATGTACTCTCCCCAGATAGCAGGGATCAGGTAAGAGAACTAGCACCAAATGAAGGAAAAAATCCTAGCGGATCTTATACGGCATATTTTCTTCCTGATACTAATATATTAGTTCTATTTGGAATTGCCGGTGTCACCGGCGGCCAGAGAAAGGCCGGCTATGAGTATGAGATAAATGTTAAAGATCAGCTAGAAGATTCTGGTATCGAAGCTGCTGGAGGTGAAGACAATTCTGTCTCTGACATCTATGTTCCTACTGCTGCATCCGACTCTGAGGGTCGTCCTGAGATGCTTGGAATTGAAGTTAAGCTACCAAATGCTCAGGCAGGTGAACCCACACTCGCATATGATTTTGATACAGGCTCTTTCTTGGCGACTAACCCAAAGGCTCAAAATCAAGATATCGCAAATTTAATTAACGCAGACCCTTCTAGGGAAAAGGTCAGAGAAAGACTTGCTAAGGTCAGAGATGCCATCAACGCATTTAGAAGAGACAGGCCAGATGACGGTATCGAGAGTATTTTAAGAAGAATATCGAGAGAAGAATACGTCGATGTGGTTCAACCAGTCTTGTCAGATAATCCGATAGAGGATGGGACCGCAAAGATAAAAGGTGCTCTCCTGGCTGTTTACATAGTTTCTGCGAGCACTTTAAGAAAGTATTACATGTTAAAGCAAGCAGGATTAGTCCAAGTCAAAGGAAAAGGATTGTTTCATTTACATCCAGACTTTAAAATATCTTTAGGGACTAACAGAGAGACCAAACTATTTGACTTTAACGACGCACAAGGGTCAGTATATTTTAGAAACTTTAGGGGCGGAAATTACGGAATAAGATCACAGTTAACAAAGTCTCCTCTCAAAACGCTCCCTGTCTCTGGTGTTGATTTAGATAAAAAAGAAGATAGGACTGATTTTATAAAAGTTGTTAAGAGCTCTACTTATCCAAGTCCAAAATCAATAGTCAGGCAAGAAGATGAATCTTCTCCTGGAGAGGATCAGATCTCTGAGACTCTTAGAGACCTTATTAGGAAAATACTATAGTGAACCCAAGCCCTGAGGACAAGGATCGAATCTTTGAAGAGGTTAGATTTGTATCCTCTTATACAGGGTCGTGTGATGATTGGGTTACCATCAAGAAAGAAGTTATGAAAGGCTTACCACCGAGGCTAAGAAAAAATTTCTCAACTCGTGATCCTAAAACAAAAGAACAAAGCCTAAATAACTTTGAGAAAAGCATAATTAATTATTATAAGCAAATATCGGGGATAGATTTAATCCTTAGAACTCTACAGGAGAGAAGAGACCTTAATGAAATCTAGCGATAAAACAGAAGTCCTAAGACAGTTCATAAGAGAATCTATTTTGTCAGAAAGAAGATTCTACAGATACAGGCGTCCCTCAGGGGCCGGAGATCCTCTCCCTCAAGGAGGCCCTCGGCTTGTTGGACGGGAAAACCCGCAGAGCCTAGATCAGGTCGGCCTTGTCCACTCTTTGGTCACTCCGGCTTACAGAACTCTTTTTGGTGGAGGTGTAGATGCACAAGGGAACCCTATTGAAGGCGGCGGTCTATTTGGAGTAGTGACCGGATTAGCAGGCACTGTTGTCTCTCTTTTGTCAGGAGTTTTCTCTTCAATTGGAAATTTAGCGGGAACAGTTTCCGGAAGTATCAGCGGAGACATTTCTTCAAATAATCCAAGAAGGTACAATAGAAATATTTCAGGAGGCGGACGAGGACCTATTAGAGAAAATACCGCAGAAGCTTCAGACTTTTTAAGCAGAGTCTCCCGGGATGTTGATCAGGTTGTCTCTGATTACTTAGTGATAAAGTCTCAGCCAGACATACAGTCTCTTAATAATACTCTGACTGATATTTTTCTTGACTACACATCTTCACCGCCCATAATTCCAGATGCTGACAGCTTACTGTCAGATGCAATTTCAGTATCTAGCGATCCTACTTTGCAAAATTTATCAGAAGAACAAGCAGAAAGGCTTCGACAAGATATTGAAAGCTATGCAGTTGAAAATGTTTCGAGTGAGATGAGAAGAACTTTTCTCGATATCCTCTCTCAAATTAAAGATTATGCTGGGCTGTCTGCTGGTCCGACACTAGCTAACAATCCAGAAGCTTTGAGATCTTTTGATTTAATATTTGACAATGCATTTTCTGACATTTCTTTTAGTTAAACAATTACTTCTTTTGTGTAACAATTATCTTATAAGGAGAAATTAGAGATGTCCCAAAACAGTAAATGGGTTCCTGAGATAATGTATGAAGAAGTGTCAGATGGCGGCTCTACACAATTACCATTTATCATGGTTCCCCCTGAAGAAGAAATGCCACCGCTGCTTTACATTTTTGAAAGCAGGGAGACTGGTGAGTTTGAGCCTGGTCTCGAAGGAGAAGATGTTCCTGTTGTACAGTGGGATCTTCACCAGTTTGCAGACATGGCAGTTCTAAAGGAGAGCCTTACAGAGCAAGAATATGATACAGTTAGATCTGCACTAGGTTTAGAACCTATATCAGTAGCTGCTAGAAAAGGTCAAAAAATTACTAAAAACATTAGAAACAACCTCTTACCGGAAGTTTAATTTTGTCTTACCTTACAAAAGAAATGGCAGTCTGTGCTACTGCCAATATGGTTAATTTTCACGAAGATGTCAAACTAGTTTTTTCCAAGCACGGCATGGCCCTCCTAGAGAATTTAGGAAGAAGAAACTGCATACTTTCACAGTCTCAGGAAAAGTTTCTTGCAGATGAAATTAAAAAGCATTATGATAATGTAGAGTGTGATGGCAGGCCAGGGCAGCCAGACATAGTAATTAGATCTATTGACAAGGAGGTCGAGTGCAAGTTAACAACTAGAAACCGGTCAGGTCAGATTAACTTTCAAACAGACTATGAAACGCTGAGATCAAAAGGTTCTCTAGACTACGTCTATATAGTCGCTTCTCCTGAGTTTGATGCTTTTGCTGTCTTGCACTTTGAAAAGTTAACAATAGAAGATTTTCGCCCACCTGCAAACGGCTCTAGGGGAAGATCTCAAATGATCAAGTCAAATGCAATGAAAAAATGCAATGTTTTAATGGGTCAAGTTGTCAATAACACAAGCTTTTATTTAGAAAGGCTTGATCATGATCTTAGCTTACTTGAATCATCATTTAAAGATCGGTTGATAGAAATAGAAAGCAGGATTGGAAAATGCTCCCCCGCTGCTATAAAAGAAATACAGAAACTAGATAGAATGATTGCCAGAGAAAAGCAGAGAAAAACAAACAAGGAGAAGTCCATCAAAAGTAGAATTGATTACTGGAAATCTTCTCCGGGTAACTTTAGTATAGTTTTATCAGAAATCTCTAAGGAAAAATCTAAAGTAGGTGCATAATTAATAAAGTCTACTAAGGAGACTAAACAAATGAGATTTAACGCTGATAGGCTTGCTGCACTTGCCGGTGTGGTAAATGGTGGTAAGAGTGGTGTGCTAAGTGAGGCTTCTAACCGCAGCATGCATGATGATCCTTCTGTTGCTGATGAAGCAGAGTACAGGCTTGGTAAAGGTCAGCTCGCTGAGGGTGAGCATGAAGATACCGATGAAGGTATGCATGCCAAAATGGAAGGTGCTCACGAAGACGAAGTTGAGGTTATCAAGCTGGAAGGCGAGCATGAAGACGCTGATGAAGGTGCACACGTTGAAGAAGGCGAGCATGAGCTTGTTGAAATAGACGAGGCCATGCTTAAGCAGGAAATCTTGAGAATGCGACAGGAAAGACAGCAAACTCTCGCTGAAAATGAAGTTAGAAAAGCTGTTCGAAGAGAGATTAGATCAATATTTGGAGATAGCTCTTCTGAAGTTTACAGTGAATCTTCTTGGGTGTATGGTGATAACAAGCCAACACGGAGCAAAAAAGGTCAGGTGACCATGGGAGCTCTAGGTATTGGCTTCGAATAAGCTAATAACCGAGATTAAAATTGAAACTTCACCCTTCAGTAGTAGAAAGACTAATAAAAATATACACCAATTACGGTGGGTACAGAGAAGAGCACAGACTTAGAGACGCCCTTGCTGAAGTGGATCTAACTGAATATACTCAGAAAACTGGCCGTAAAAGCACTTTCCTTGTTTTAACAGAAGACGTCCTTAAGCACACTTGATAGACTTGTTTTAGTTAACATAGTCTATTTTTTGTGTGATACTTTTCATAGGATGGGTTTGTTAAATGAATTATTCTGTAGGCCAAACACTTTTTTTATTAGCAAGAAAAGATAAAAAAGTAATTCCCGTTAGAATAGTAGAAGAGATTGTAAGAAAGACAATTAAAGAAGAAGTTGTTTCTTATAATGTTTTGCTCCCTGACAAAGGTGAGACTGTTGCTTCACTATCAGATATTGATGCTGAGGTGTTTGTAAGTATTTTTGATCTAAGACAAAAGATGATTAATACTGCTACTAGTATGATAGATGATTTAATTAATAGATCTAGATCTGTAGCAGAAAAGAAGTTCGGCTACGAAGACAAACCTACATTTAACAGTGTTGACCTTTCGGTTCACGAAGACGAAGAACCTGTAGATCAAGCTAGCAAGAAAAAAGAGGAAGATTTTAGTAACGCCGAGGTAGATCTCGGCAATGGTCTAAAAGCTAGAGTCTCTTCTTCTGTACTTTGAGAGGACTTTTATATGGAAAAACTTTTAAAAGAAGATGAGCTAGATCTTTTAAGAAGTAGAAAAATTATTAGTAAAGACGAGATAGCACTCTGGGTAGGAGATCTAGTGGTTGCTGAAAACGTTTGTACTCGAAAGAGAAGAGTTATTGAGGTCAAGCATGTCTTGGCTGAGTCAAAAAGAAGAGTTTTAAAAGGATAAATTAATGAACACAGAAACTACTAACAAAGTTTTAAGATTTGACGACGATGCTAGATCTAAAATTTTAGACGGAGTTAATTCTCTTTCTAACGCCGTAAAAGTTACTATGGGCCCAAGGGGTAGAAATGTAGTAATTGAAAATCCCGGCGGCTATCCGATTCTAACCAAAGACGGAGTAACTGTTGCTAGGTCAATTAATTTTAAGGACCAGTTTCCCAATCTTGGTGCACAAATGGTTAAAGAGGCAGCCTCTAGAACAGCTGACCAGGCAGGTGATGGGACCACTACTGCAACAGTTTTAACTCAAGCAATATTTAGTGAAGGAATTAGGATGCTAGCTGCTGGATATTCTTCGGCAGAAATAAAGAAGGGCATAGAGTTTTCTGTCAAAGAAGTAACAGAGAATCTCAGATCAATGAGCCAGCTTGTTAAAAACGACGGGGAGGTTGAACAGATTGGAACAATCTCAGCAAACGGTGAGTCTGAAATAGGAAACCTTTTATCAAAAGCCTTGAGTGCTGTAGGAAGAGACGGAGTTGTTACAGTTGAGGAGGCTAAGGGGTTTAAAACCTCACTGAGTATCGTCGAAGGTCTTCAGATCGATAGGGGCTACCTATCTCCGTATTTTGTTAACAATACCTCAAAGATGACTTGTGAAATGGAGAATCCTGCAATTCTTATCTGCAATAAGCGGCTAGAAAGCTTAAAAGAGCTAATGCCCGTCATGGAAAAAGCACTTTCTAGCCAGCGAAGTCTTTTGATAATAGCATCGGATGTAGATGGTGAGGCTATGCAGGGCTTAGTATTAAATAAAGTTAGAGGAAACCTAAAAGTCTGCGCAGTTAAAGCACCAGGCTTTGGAGAATCCCAGCTAAACATGCTAGAAGATTTATCAATACAGCTAGGAAGTGAGTCTCTGGTATCAAATTTTTCTAGCGAAACTCTGTCTCAGCTGAATCTTTCTGAGCTCGGAACATGTAAAAAAGTATCAGTTTCAAAAATGAGTACAACATTTATCGGCTGTGATGGAAACAGAGATAGTGTAAGAGAAAGAATATCTGACTTGAGAGACCAGCTGGGTAACTCAAACATTTCTTATGACGAGAAAGAGGTTTTAAAGCTTAGGCTCTCCAGACTGTCTGGCGGAATAGCGGTTCTTAGGGTGGGAGGATCTACTGAAATGGAGCTGCGAGAAAGGAGAGACAGAGTTGAAGATGCACTTAGCGCAACTCAGGCTGCCGTAGAAGAAGGGATAGTTCCCGGCGGCGGCGTAGCACTTGTTAAATCTTCAACGGGTTTGAGGGCACCTAAAAATTCAACAGAGGGCTTTAAGGTCGGAGTTGAAATAATTAGAAGGGCTTGTGAACAGCCTCTCAAGCAAATAGTGACAAATACTGGAAAGACTCCGGATATAATTTTCCAAACCATATCTGAGAAAGACGCTTCTTATGGGTACAACGCTAGTACCGGAGATTATGGTGATATGTACCAGATGGGAATAATTGATCCTGTTAAGGTGGTAAGATCTGCACTCGAGAACTCTGCCTCTGCCGCAACGATGATGCTAACAATAGGCTGTGCAATGGTAGAAGAAGAGAGAAAGAACTTTTCCTCAGAAGACAGATTCTAGCTTAATACTTATTCTTAGCATGTCTAAGCAACCAGAACATAACATCTTAAAAGAATTCATATCACTCTTTGTTGAGTCTCAGTCAGAGTATAGGCTCGATAAGGAAGTGTTAAATGTTATATTTAGACTTTCAATGGACGAAGATGCTCATGTTCCCGATACTTTGACAAGAATTAGAGCTCTGCCAACTGTAACAGTCGTTGGTCAAAAATCAAAGGTTCTTAGACCAAGAGTCGCTAAGGGAAAGTCATACATTGATATTTACATAAAATTCTTGCCTATAGGAGGTTCTTTACAAAAGAATTTAAAACTACTTGGAGAGAAAGTCAAGTCTCTGCCAGGCGTAATTTCTCTCAAGGTTTTGACAGTAAATGATAGAAACTTTCTTATAGACGGCAAGCCCATGGTGATGTAAGATGCTAAGAGATTATATCAGACAGGTTTTAATAACTGAAGGTCGAAAAAAAATTAAAAGAAAAAGTGGAAAATTTGCCACCATCTCAGCACAATCTGCAAATGATATGTCTCAAATATTGCTGTGGCTAAGGAGCCACAAAGCGATTCGTTCAGCAGGTCAAATTAAAAAATCAGATAATAGTTATATAGTAAGAGTCAAGGTTAATCCAAAGGTCGGAAGATCTGGGGTGTTTAATTTAGTTAAGGATAGATTTGGTGTGTTTGCGGGGGTAAAATAATGTCAAACGGTTCAACTGAAGAATGGGTAGCTAGGCTTTCTGACGATCTCACAGAGATCAAAATAGCTTCCGCTAGTGTGTCACAAAAACTAGATGTAATTAAAGAAGGCTTTGAGAAAATAGAGAAGTCAATTGAATCGCTAACAAGTGCGACTGCAAAGCAAGAGACTAGAATCTCTATTCTAGAGCAAAAGATAAGAGAGCTACGGTCAAGTAACCCACAAGGCGTCAGTGAAGACGTTGCTATAATAAAGTCTCAAATATCTGGATATCAAAAACTAATGTGGGTTGTCTCAACTTCAATCATTGGTTTGCTCATTAAGACTGCTTACGACGCCATGTCAGGCATGTAATAATGATAGAGTCACCCCAGACCCTGCACGTTAAACACTAAAAGCTTTAATAACATTCACCATGTCTAATACAGTCGGATACTATAGAGATAAAATAGCGGGTACTATGATAAGCTTATATACCATGATGACCAAGCACCTGAAAGATGCAAACATAGGATACTTTTCCCACATGAGAAGAGCAATTGGGATTGGATCAAGAATGATAGTGTCAGGTGTCCTTTGCTTCGCTCATGCATTTTTTCCTTTTGTTTTTGTTGACACTGCTTCAAAAACGTCAGAGTTTATTTTGCAAAAATCTAAGAAAGATCTTGTACAATAGGTTCTAGTATATTATACTTTACTGTGAGAGCTGCTCTCTCCAAAAATCGTGCAACATAAAAAAAATTAGTTTATAATATAAGAGGAATCAAATAAATTCATGAGAAAGCTCACCCGAGAAAAGTTGAACTATATGCATGACGAAGAACTAGGAAGATCTTATTCCATGTTAAAAGAAGCGATCGACCAAACAAGAAAAAGAAACAGGTCTGCTCAATATGCAGAGGTTGAAATGTGCTATCTTCAGAGAGAACTTGAAATGAGAAAAGCAAGAAAAATAGCACACAGAAAATATTTGTTTTCTAGACAAAGATAATACACCAAGACCCCTTTAAGCTTCTTTCCTTGTGTCTACATTATTATATGTTGTTAATAAAACCCCCAAAAATCAGGAGAAAACATGCCGAACGCGGTTGATTCTTATTTCAGTGAAGTCGGAAAAACCTCTCTTCTTAGCAAAGAGCAGGAAGTTGAACTATCAAAAAGAATAGAAAAAGGAGACAGGGCTGCTAGAGATCAGATGATTGAAGCAAACCTTAGGCTAGCAATTAGTATTGCAAAGAAGTATTATAGACCTGGATCTAGATCTTCTCTCTCAGATCTAATTCAAGAGTCCAATATTGGATTGATGAAAGCTGTTGATCGATTTGACTGGCGCCGAGGGTTTAAGTTTTCAACTTATGCTTGTTGGTGGATTAAGCAATCTGTTACCCGATATCTTACAACACACGGCAACACTGTTAGAATACCAGCTCATGCTAGTGGTCTTTTAAGTAAGATTAGGCGCGTCTCAAAAGAGTATGAAAGAGAATTCGGACAGTCTCCTAGTAGTAGTGAGCTAGCAGATTTGCTCGGTGTTTCTGAGTCCATGATAAAAGCAAGTCAGGACGCAATCCCTCTTCAGAGAATGATGTCGATAGATTCTCCTGTCTGCGAAGATTCTGGAAGCCGGCTTTTCTCTGAGACTATTGCTGATAGCTGCGCTATTGATCCGGGAGAAATGATGGATCGAGAAAAGATTGCCAGCACTATTAGGGAGTGCATAAAGAGACTAAGCCCTAGAGAGGAAAAGATTTTGAGGCTTCGATTCGGAATTGTCGATGATCTTTTTCAAGATGAGTCTTTTAACGTTTAACTTTTAATTAGGAGAAAAATATGTCAATGCCAAAAGGCCATAAAGTGAATAGAGGATATGCAACTGTTACAGATGATTTCGGTGCCGGGTATAGAGAGATCGCTGAGCAAATGACAGAAGACGGTTTTAATATGAATCACTCTACTGCTAGAAATGTATTTCTTTCTGCTATGAGAAAGTTTGCAAAGGAAGTGTGTAGCTTGTACGATAAAGATATTGATCACTCTCATGTTGAAAAGATCGCTGCTGATCCAAGATTCCAGTCAAGTATCAGCGACATATTGTCAGCATAGAGATGTTTAATTACTTTTTTGAATCACTCTCAGACTTGAGCAAGTCAACTCAGCTTCTCGAGGCATGTGACTGGTCAGAAGAGCGAGCTGAAAATTTACTGATATTTTGTGCTAGTGCTATTCAAGAGATCATATCACAGGAGAATCCACCTACGTCTTACGAAAGCCTTGAAGTACAAATAAAAAATTATCTTTCAGGATCACACACTGAGAACGAAATAGATATATTGTTGGAGATCATAAAGCAAGATCTCTCATCTAAAGCTAGTTTGCTTTTACAGGAGTGCTAAATTGTCTATTACATGGGACTACTATTCAAAAAGAAGAAAGATAAATATTGACAGCTGGGTAAGAAAAATGGGTTTTAAAAATTATGACCAGTTTCTTTCTCATGTATCTGCTCAAGGTGTTATCCCGCCTCAAGAAACTGACCAGCGAGTTGTCGAAGCAATTAGATCAGCTAATGATGAAGGTGCCAGAACAGAGAAAGAAAAGCCTGCTGCTAGTAAACCAAAAGCCAAGCCTGTTAAAAAGGGTAGAGGTAAAGGTGAAAAGGGATAGGGTAAGGGTCTCCCTAGGCGACGTTGTCTCCAATAGTGAGAAAACTTCTTCGATGGGGATGCTTGTTGAAAAATGTGATCTACATGGTGACTATTGGAAAGTATTGCACAAAGGTAAGTTAGAAGTTTGGTGGGAGCCAAACATCATTTCTTTGTCACCAGGTAAAAAAAATGAATGACCTGCATGCTTCTTGGTATGACAGGGATGGCGCAAGCATTGTTGTCTGTATAGATAGGGTTGCAATTACTCTTACACTAGATGAATTTTTAGATTTTTACGACACAATACACGAGATTAAACAAGAGCTTCTCTCTGATGATGATATATGCATCGGAACATACGAAGAAGATGGAAAAATAAAAAGACAGCTAATTCTAATACCTGAAACCGAAGATCTAAACTAAAAATCATGCCTGAAAGAGAAATCATTTCTACGAAACAAAGCGCCTCTCTAGCAAAAGATGTCTTTAAGATTACATCCTCAGAGAAGAGTCTGATTCAAGATCTAAAAGATACTGCACAGGCAAATAATCTAGACTGTCTGTCAGCTCCGGCTCTAGGTGCTTTTAAAAAAATTACTGTCCTAAGAGAGAGACAGGACGAAGATTTTATTGTAATGATTAACCCTGTGATAATCGACGGCTTCGGAGAAAAAGTTATACTTGAGTCTGACTCTCTTAAAAATGAAGATAAATTTCGATTACTTGCAGAAATGATATTAGTTGAGTATCAGAACGAGTTTTCAGAAAATGTTCAAAGAATGTTCACAGACTACAGCAGCTACTATATTCAGGTTGAAGTTGGCGAGTTTGAAAATGAAAGCCCGTAAGCCTTTCTTAAAAAGAAAGCTTGCTTTCGAAAAATTTACTTTCAGGACGATTATATCACTTAGTGATATAATCCCCTTCAAGCCTGGCTTGACACTGTGAAACCCGGGGACCTGGTTGCACTTAACGATGTGGCTACCTCGTACGTCTTTAGAGACATCGATGATACTGTTGCTGATTGCTACGGAGTTCTCATTGCTTGCAAAGACTACGTGTTTGAGGAGGACCCACCCCACAAGAACAGACGAGAAAAAGTGTGGGAGGTACTAGTGGAAAATGAAATCCATGACATTCTCGAGCTTGACCTCACCTTAAAAGGTGCCACTTAAAATAAATTGAACAATTAACAGATATTTTGTAAAATAAACGCGAATCCTAAAAGGAGAAAAGATGAACCAAAATTTAATCACAAGACAAGGCTACGAAGATTTACAGCAGAAGCTACATCACATGCAGTCAGTTGACAGAAAGCGTGTTATTGAGGAGATCTCTAGAGCCCGTGAATCAGGGAACCTTGACGAGAACTACGAGTATGTCCAAGCACAACAGCAGCAAGACAAGCTAGAGTCTGATATCTCAGAGCTCGTTAGATTCATGGAGCACTGCCATGTAGTGGACGTCGCCACTGCAGGCCCCGATGGTGCGATCGAGTTCGGGTCAACTGTGACCATTCGCAACCTTGACACTGATGCGGCCAGGACTTTCCAGCTCGTTGGAATTACCGAGTTCGACGTGAAACAAGGAAAGATCAGTTACAAGTCTCCGATCGGCAATGCAATGATGGGACGAAAGGTAGGAGATGACTTCGAGGTCGAGACCCCTGGCGGAGATCAATACTGGGAAGTGGAAGAAATTCACTGATAAATCCCCGAAATTCGTGCATAACACATTGCTGTGTGATACAATATTATCATGAAGAACAATAAGCACAAATTTAGTCCGCTGGCTGCCCTAGGTTCCGGAACAATATGTCTCACTGTTTTCGGTGGGACATTTGCTCCGATGATCGGGGGCGTTCTTTTCACGTCAAGACCTCCGGTGTTCGAGCCTGTCGGGGAGGGTACAACATACAGTGCGACTTACGTCGAGCTCGCGCCTCCGAAACCTCCGGCTTCACCGGAGCCTGAGCCTGTCGACGAGCCTGTGGACGAAGTTGAGACTGAGGAGGCTGCCCCTGAACCTGAGCCGGAGTTAGTCGATGTGTCGGAACCTTCCCTGAACCAGCCTATCGTTGAGGACCTAGCACCGGCCCCAGAACAGGCCGAGATGCCACCCACACCCGAAAATGTGGAACCACCTGAGATCGATGAGCCGGAGCCTGAGACTGTCCCTGAGGTCACGGAAGAGCTGCCCGTGACTGACATTGCCGAGGCGGCAACTGAGATTGAGGTTGAGGACCCTGGTTGTCCAGGTGATAGCCGAGTCGAGACACTGGGTGATGAAACCTGGTATGTCCATCGAGAAATGGTTGAGTACTACGCTGCCAGGCCCTTCCAGATTAAAGAGATTGCTGGAACCTGGAGGGTTCGGAATGAACAGGGCGATGCTATTGGTTTCAAGGTGAGGCCTACCGAATGTAGTGTCTTGTTCCAGGCAGGCTTTGAATCTAACGATATTGTTACATCCATTAACGGTCGAACTGTTACTAGTATGGTCGAAGGTATCCAAGCTTACTTTGCACTTCGAAGAGACAGTGTCTTTGAGGTGAAGATTCTTAGAGATGGTGAGGAAGCCGTTCTAGCTTTTTTCCTGGAGGAAACAGAGAAAGACAAGGCTCGTCTAGCGAGACAGCAGCAGCGACAACTACGGCAAGCTGAGAGAGATGAAACTAGAGAGGCTCGAGTGCAGGCTAGAGAGAACCGCCGTGAGGAGAGGCGTCTTAGAAGAATGTCCCGAAGAGGAAAAGGGGACGCTGTTGTCCAAGCTGAAAGATAGTAGCACTTACTCTAAGTGTGAAATAATTATTATGTTGGAGAACACCTGATGAGTTTTGATGTAGTAAAATATCCAGTTAGCAAAGAATCAGTTAGAGCTACCGTCCGTAGACAGCTGGTCAAAGAAGCGCTGCTTAATAATAAAATTAGTCCCGAGAAATTGCGTGCCTTGTGCGAAGCAAGGGTGGGTGAGGAAATTTCCGGTGAGGTTCAAGGGGCTAGATACAGAATCAACTCTATTGACACCGCCAACATCGCCAATTCAACTCTTGAAGTCATTGCCTATCCCCCATATCCCAAGGCTGTGGGAAGAACATTTAAGCTTCAAAGGGTCATTGACACCCAGGGCACTGATCACCCTGTTGTCAAGGCACTAGTTGACGGATTGTCTGATGCAGCTTCTGACTTTGATTCGAGAGCTCAAGCTGCTGTTGACTCACTTGAAGTCTCACCCGGCGTCCCTGCCTATATGTCACCATCAGGCGTTCCAGGTGATGAGCTATCTTTTGTGCAAACTGAAATAAGACCCGGTGGTGACCTCGAGTCAGTAGATGTGTCTTCCGAAGCAGAGTTCGAAGATGCGATGGCTGCAGAAACTTCTGTAGACTCTGAGAGGATCGAGTCTGATCTTGAAAAGGTATACCTTAGAGATCCGGCATATAGAGATCTTCGTGGCCTAGAAGTCCTCGTTCCAGACGTCCAGAGAGATGCGCTCGAGAAAATTGCTAACAGAGGTGCTTTGGTTGCCTATATTAATTCAAGCACTCCGGGTGAAGAAGATGCCAAGCAGGCGATAAAACTTATAATTGACGCAGTGGCATTGCCCGGAACTGAAATCTCTGTGCCTGATGAACCCACTAGTGAAAGATACACTTCACAAACTGATCAGGCTGTTATGGATTTTCAGAGGTATGTAGGCTTCGTAGGCAGAGACGTGGACGGAAAGGTCGGACAGAACACTGCAAAAGCCTTGCTAGGAAGACCTTCTGATGATTGGTTAAAGTTTAGAGGTAGTAGAACTAACGGTCCTCTTTGGCCTGCAGCTGTTAGCCGGGCTGAATCACTCGAGCAAACCTCGGGGGTTAGAGCTCCAGGAATCTATGCCTTTGAAGCCAGGGAATCATCTCACAATCCGGGGGCTTTCGCCTGGAACGGTCACGTCTTTATGAGAAACCTTGAGTCCGAGGAAGAGAGAGAACAGGCAGTTGCTGCAGGGTTTAAAACAAGAGGCGACTCCAGATATGGACAAAATGCAAATAGTAGTTTTAGGGTCGCATACGATATAAACCCTAAAGCTGCCATTATAGGTGGTGCCTGGGGCCTATATCAGGTTTTAGGAGCAACTTCTCTAGAGCAATATGATTCACCCGAAGACTTTCTTCAGGCTTTCAATAGTGATCCCACGGGTCACTCAATGCGTGCATTTAATGCGTGGACTGCTGAGAGACCAGACTTTGTTGAAAATGTAAATGAATACGTAAAAAACCCTGAGGGTAACGATGATAGAATTGCTGCAGCCGTGAGAAGATATTTTGGAGCAACAAACACAGAATACGCCGATGAAGTTAGAGGTAATATATTAAGATATGTTAGCCAGACTCGAGACGAGACAGCTTAGCTCTAAAAAGGAGCAGCCGTGAAACTAGATCACATTGCTATAGTTGTTGACAACCCTGCAGAAGCTGCTGACTGGTACATCAGCAACTTTGATGCGACCATGATATACGCAGACGAGACCTGGGCTTTTGTTCAGCTTGATAACATAAAGCTTGCTTTTGTTGTGAAAACTCAGCACCCGCCCCATTTTGCGTTTGAAGTTGACTCATTTGAAGAAGGCGATAAAGTTAAAAAGCATCGAGATAACTCTGAGTCAGTGTACAAAAGAGACCCATGGGGTAACATATATGAGCTGGTAAAATATCCAGATTAGCCTCTAGTGGCTCCGTTTTTTTTGGGGGGTGGCGAAAATGGCAGACGCACCCGGCTGTTTCCCGGGCGGTGATTACGTGAAAGCGCACCTTGGAGGTTCGAATCCTCCCCCTCCAGTATCTATTGAACAATTAGGGATTGATTAGTATAATTTAAAATGACTTATCCACTTTTATATCCCGTGGTCAGCAAGGCGTTTGCACTGCTGTACTTTCCTATATTTTTCTTTTGCATTTATGCAATTGACAAGGTAAGCACAAGAGAAAATGATTAAGAAACTGAAGAACTGGTTGATTGCTGTGTGGCATTTCCTACGCAGCATCGAAGACCCAAGACGTCGACACCACCGCCGCCGCCGGAAGTAGACTATGATGCTGGAAATAAACGGCTTGCTTTGTGCAGGCCTGCTTGGTTCCTTAATCGGTCTTGAACGTGAGCTTCACGGTCAACCGGCTGGTTTGCGTACACACATGATCCTTGCGGTCGGCGCTGCTTTAGCTGCCATCCTTTCGATATCTTACTCACAATTTCTTTCGAACCCGGACATGATGTCTGATCCTGGTCGAATAGTTGCTCAAGTCGTTAGCGGAGTGGGCTTCTTAGGGGCTGGTGCTATCATGAAGATGGGTGTGACTGTTAAGGGTCTGACAACTGCAAGTTCTCTGTGGACTACAGCTATAATTGGAATAGCGTGCGGTAGCGGATATTATGGATTGGGTTTTTTTACAGCTCTTTTTGTATTAACCATTCTTGTTGTAATTAGTAAAATTGAAAGATTGGTTTTACCTACTTACAAAACTCATACACTAAAAGTTGTCCTTGACGATAGACCCGGTATTGTCAATGAAGTTAAATCCATACTTGAGGAGAAAAGAGTCAACATGGTATCTTTAAATGCAAGCATGCCTGACAAAGGGACTCTAAAGCTTGGCATGATTATTAGAAAGCCAGATGATCTTGGGATGGACAGCATTATTAATATTATTAATTCGCTAGACGAAGCTAAGTCAATGGAGATTGAGTAGGCGAAAATAAAATAAACATTCCCCCTTAGCTCAGCTGGTTAGAGCAACGGACTGTTAATCCGTGGGTCGTAAGTTCAAGTCTTACAGGGGGAGCCATTTTTCATAGGAGAAATACACATGACTATTCTAAGCTGGACCTTATTTATTGCATTTTCTGGGTTTGTGGGTTATGCAATGTGGGCTGAGTAAAAGTTATTTACATCTTTTAAACTATATGATAACAATTACTAATTCGTGAGGAAGAAATGAAAAGAGAAGAAATTGACAAATTAGTGAAATTGAGGCAAACAGTTATAGGCTTTTATAGAGATCTCGAGGGAAAAACAAACCCAGCAACGTCTCTCATGAAGCAGCAAGACACAGCTCGCATGCTCGAGACAATTGTTAAGAGTATGGATCATCTTTTGTCAGAATATGTAAAATTTGACTAATATATCTTCTGAAGCCCATACATAGAAGTATGGGAAGATGAAAAACTTATTAGTCAATACACTACTTCTTATTGGTACTCTTTTTTTCCTAGGGTGCTCTGCAGACTATCAGATGGTTCAAGACAGGGAGATACGAGTAGTTGTTGATTCTTACGTCCAGGCAAAAAGATTAGATAAGCTTGATGTACTAGTAGTGCTAGACACATCAGGGTCAATGTCAGACAACTACGATGATGTCGCAGACGGCATGGAGATCCTTAGGTCTGATATTGAGTCACTGACACTTGACTATAGGTTTGGATATATTACAATGGATCCTACAAATCTTTCATATGTGGGACATTATGATGCATCTTCCACAGCTATTGACATGCTTATGGCTCCTAGCCTTCTCGGTTCTACATTTTATGAGGAGGGGTTCTCAGCCACATACACTTTTTTTACTGCACCGGAGCTGTACGAGTTCAGGCGACCGGAAGCGGACTTTCTCTTATTTTTGATTTCTGATGAAGACGAGCAAAGCAGTATCAGTGCAGAACTCTTTTATGACTGGATGCATGATGAGTTCAAAGATGTGAATCATGATGTTGTGTCTATAGTAAACCCAGATGATGGCACTGCAACCTGGGGTCACGAAATAGGATACAAATATATTGAACTTGCAAATCTGTATGGCAAAGATGCCCTCGATATAAAAGCAGAGGACTGGTCCGTGTGGCTGTCAGATTCTTCTTACTTAACTAAGCTTAAAGACTATGTTTTATTATCTGAGAAAGATCCAATCCTAGAGTCAATAGTTGTCTATGTTGATCAAGAGGCAGTATACAACTGGGTGTACTTAGAAGAAACAAATGCTATCAAGCTTGGGTTCACACCGGATTATGGTTCACTTATAGAAGTTGGGTATAATGTCTACGCTGAATGACCTTAAACAGCATTCAGATTATTTGTATTATTAGACAGCTATGCCAAATAATAACAAACCGCAGTTTCAGATAGTAAGTAGTAAAATATTATACGGCATGGTTGCTCTAAACGCAGCAATGTTCGTATTTAGTTTTTCGATAGCTAATAGAGAAATGATGTTATTAAACCTTCTATCGGGATTAATGTGCTACGTTGGGGCTAAAATTAATGCTGAGAGTAAAAAATAAATGTATAAAAAAATATATCAGATGACAGAAGTTGACGATCTTTTAAATGAAATAAAATCTTTTTCAAATGATTTCGATTTGTATTGCACTTCTGGCGGATTTGACCCGCTTCATGTCGGACATCTTCGCTGCATTAGGGAAACAGCAGAGATGTGTCAGAAAAAATTCGGCGTATTTGTTGTCATAGTAAATGGAGACGGATTTTTAAACAGGAAGAAAGGATATTCTTTTATGCCTCATGATGAAAGAATGGAGATTGTTTCTGCTATCGATGGCGTTGATTTCGTTCTAGGCTGGGATGACGGTAGCCAGTTTGTCACAGAAGCCATTCGGGCACTAAAGCCTAGGTTCTTTACAAAAGGCGGCGATAGAAACAATGCTTCCAATGTGCCTGAGTTTGACCTTTGTGAAGAAATTGGTTGCGAAGTTATCTTCAATGTAGGCGGCGGAAAAGTTCAGTCTAGTAGCGAGCTTGCACAAAGAGCTATGAACCAGGCAGCTCAAGCCCAGACTACTTAGTGAAGTTAGACTGTAGAAAAATATTTACTACCTTCCCTTCGTGAAGGCATTCCCATATCTCTCTGTCCTCTGTTTTCTTAACAAGCTTGACAACCAGATAGGCTAGCTCTTCTCCCTTCTTGTCCTTCCACTTTATTAAGTCACCTACTTTTACGCTTGTTTTTTCTGCTGGTAGTTGTTTTTTCATCTAAGTGTCTCTACGTGAAATAAGTATCCTTAAGTAAACAGTTTTTTTTGGAGGATAAAATGAGATTTAAATTTTTAGTGCTTTCTGCTTTTTTAACAGCTTCCCTCTCTTCTTACGGATCGCCAGTTTATGAGACTTCTGCGAGCCAGGAATCAAGAGTTGAACTCAACGTGGCAGAAATTTCAAACAGTATTTCAAAAAGGCTGGTGAGAAAAATGACAAACTCTTCTGTCAGGGTTTCTTCGGGAGACGGATCATACGGAACGGGAACCTATTTTAGACATAGGTCCAATAGATTTGTTCTTACAGCCCGTCATGTCGTCGAAGGTTCATCAGAAATATTCATAGAAGTTAACCCGCTCAATAGAGTGCCTGCAGAAATCGTGTATGTAAGTGAGAATAGAGACATAGCCATTCTTATTTGTGATGATATTCCTGGAAAAAAGCCGATGAGATTTAGAGAGAGAAGATCAACTTCCCGAGGTTTAAATTTATTCTACTCAGGCTATCCTTCTCGTCACGATCTTTTAACTATTGCTGGAACGATAGCAGGATATGAAAACTGGGGCGAGCAAAAAATAATAATGCATTCCTACGCGTGGCCAGGAGCTTCAGGGTCTGCTGTTTTCGATGATAGAGGCCGACTTGTGGGAGTCTTAATAGCTGTAGACGTAGCACGAATGACTATTCATCCCCACCCTTCTTACAGAATTGTTGAGGATATTGTCTGGGTAGAGCCTACACTAGATGTTGAAATACTAGATATCATTAATTCTATTAACTAATTTATTATAAACTAATGGTTTTTTTGTTACAATAATTCAAGGAGGTAACGCTTATGCCAAGTGTACTATCGCGCTAAAAATCTTGCCTTGTCCAATGGTAGAACTTATCACGTTGCTGCCATTCTTCGTAGAAACGGCAAGGTAGTGAAAATAGGAGAGAATACTGATAAGACTCACCCTCGCTTTAAGCGTCAATACGAGGATGGAACATGGGCATCTCATATGCATGCAGAAATGAATGTTCTACGTTTTGCTCGACCCGGTGATGAACTTGAAGTTATTCGCTTTAGAAAATGCAATCACGAAAGAACGATGGCTAAGCCCTGTCATCTTTGTATAAAAGAAATAAAAAAGTCTGGTATTAAAAAAGTTAGATACACTAACTGGCACGGCGAATGGGAAACTCTTTTTTTCTAGCCACATCATACTAAAATTAACAACAATATCGAGCAGTTCTTATGTTTAAAACTATAGTTATCGACCCACCGTGGAAGAAGTCAACGGGAGGTGTAGGTCACAAGACGCTACAGCCATCAACACATTATCAAGTCCAGAGTAAGTTTGAAATAATAAATACAATCCAGGACTGGTTTACAATCTATCCTCCTGCACCCGAGTCTCATCTTTATCTATGGGCAGTGAATTCTTTTACAGCTGGGAAAAATCAGGGAATACAGCCTGCTCTTGATGTCTGTGAAACTCTAGGTTATAAGCCTATTACACTTATTCCGTGGATAAAAGAGAATGTAGGGAGCCCTACACCGTATGGCATGAGATACACTGAGATGTGTATATTTGCAGTGAAATATGATAAAGGGAAAGGGAAGCGTACAAGATATGCAGGAACAAGCGAGCCCGAGTCTGTTCCGAATGGAAAGGGACTCTGTGGTTCTAAGGACTACGTAGTAGCAAAGAGAAGACAACACTCAAGGAAACCTGATGAATTTTACAAGTATGTAGAATCAAGAAGCCAGGGTCCGTTTCTAGATCTCTATTCAAGAACATCTAGATCAGGGTGGGTTTGTGAAGGAAATCAGACAGGAAAATGGAAGGCTTAATTTTTAAAACAACTATGATTCTTGTATATTTAGAATAGGTAAGACAAGGGACTAATATGGCATACACAAAGAAAGTAATAGATCACTTCGAACATCCACAAAATGTCGGATCTCTAGATAGAAATGATCCAGATGTTGGAACCGGGATGGTTGGTGCCCCAGCTTGTGGCGATGTAATGAAGCTTCAGCTAAAGATAAATGATAAAGGCATTATTGAGGAAGCAAAATTTAAGACGTTTGGTTGTGGCTCTGCTATAGCATCTAGCTCTCTAATAACTACACTCGTAAAGGGAAAGACAGTAGAAGAAGCTGTTAAGATTAAAAACTCCGATATTGCAAAAGAGCTTAGTCTACCACCTGTAAAGATACACTGCTCAGTTCTTGCTGAGGACGCAGTTAAGTCAGCAATAGATAATTGGAGAAAAAAGAAGGGAGAACCGTGACTGAAATAAGAGAAAGAATTGAAGAAATCTTTGAAGATGATATCAACCCGAGTCTTGCTATGCATGCAGGTAGTGCTACTATAAAAAATATTACTATATCTGATGAAAAGATTGACGTGATAATAGAGTTTCACGGTGCTTGTTCAGGCTGCGCATCTTCTGAAAGTGCTACTCTCGAAGGTATTCAGGAGTACCTTAGAGAAGATTTAGAATCTGAGAATTTGTTTGTAATAAAAGAGGGCATGTAGAATGGCAATAACTGTGACAGAAAAAGCTGAGGCTAAAATAAAAAGCCTTCTTACAAAACGACAGACACCTGACCACTGGCTGCGGGTTGGCGTCCGAGGAGGAGGTTGCTCTGGGTTCAAGTATGATTATAGTTTTGTTGAAAAGCCTTGCGAAAAAGACAAGACATTCGAATTTGACTCAGTTAAGATATGCATTGATTCTAAGTCTTATTTGTTTTTGAATGGAATAGAAGTAGACTATGAAGAAGATTTATTTAAATCTGGTCTAGTTTTTAATAATCCTAAAGCCAAGAGAACATGCGGCTGCGGAGAATCAATATCATTTTAGTACTCCTTAGATACAGGACCATATTCCATAAAATATCTCTATAGAACTACCGTCTGCCGGAGCTGAATTAAATATTATCATATTTGAAGACGTATCATACGTCCAGTCCGTCGACAATACGCTATTCACATATACTTCTATTGTTTCTTCGACCGGGTAGTCTGACAAGGAGAAGCCTAGTTGAGAAAGAGATTCTCTTGCCAGTGTATCCATAGTAGTGCTCCAATCACTGGCACAGATTGACATGAATGTCCCGCCCAGGTCGCTTACAACTTCATAATAACCTTCTCCAAACTGAGCGCCTCCATTTGATGTGCACCCTGATGGGAAATCGCCTGCAATTGCATGCGCTGAAACAAGGGCTGAAGAGCTCTTAAGTGACAGAAGAGAAGCAGAATAATCTAAATGTGTCATTGTTGAAGACCCACCGCCGCCATATGCATTGTCAGAATGGTCAGGCTCATCAGAAACATAGACAACTACAAGCCTTGCGTCAGATCTAAAGAAGCCCGTCGAGCTTCCAGATGAAGCATCTCCTGTTGTTGTAGACTCATATGCAAACCACAACCCTTTTTCATATGCGCTGCCTCTTGTTCCGATAGAGTCAATTTGGCTATTAAATTCTGCTACAGGGTCAAGTGTTGAGTTTGTTATGACGCTCCCGACAAAGTCTGGGCTGTCTGTGGTTATTAATGCAATCTGGTATGATACACCTGCTGCAGTAAACGCGTTCATAAATGTATCAAAATTATTCTTTATGTTTGCTTGATTTGAACCCATTGATCCAGAATTATCAATGACAAATAAAATATCAACATCCACTGTGCCGTCTTGAGTAAACGAGTCGGTTACCCATGCCTCTATATCACCAAGCCCATCCTGGTCAGCGTATACAACAGGCGCAGCCGGGTCGTTAGAGGTAATTTCAAGATATCCAGCATCATCATGTATATCAAGAGGTCCGTAGTCTATGTTTAAGTCTATCGTATCTCCTGGTGAGATCGTGATCGGCAAAGAGCCCCAAGAACTTTCATACTCTCTCATTGAAAAATCTACAGGCAGGCTGGCAAAGAACTCAATGTCAGAAACTATAAGATTTGAATTTCCAATGTTTCCAACCTCTATTGTAACAGTATCATCACAACCAAGAAAGACTTCACCAAAATCATGATAATCAGGTGCAATGGTTATAACCGGTGCATCTCCTGATCCATCTAATGTTACATTTACTACTGGTTCATCTTCATCATTAGAAATTATACTAATAGTTTCATAATTGGTTTCGTATGTTCCTGGGCTGTAGGTTACAATTAGCTCTACTGAATCAAGAGATTCGACGACGCCTGTAGGCATGGAAGATATTGTAAAATTAGAATTGCCGTCGTGCAAGTAGATGTTAGAAATATCTAGATCTCCATTGCCAAGGTTATCAATACTAATAACTACGTCTTGAGTTTCACTACCTGCGCTTAGCGCACCATAGCTGTGATGTGTTGGACTTACCTCTATTTCAGGAGAAACTACTCCGGCTTCATTGTCTGGTAAAACTTTTGAGATCTTGTAGTCAGAACACCCTATCATTAGAGGTATGAGAGCTGTTATAATCTTTTGAATGCTTTTCACCTTCTGGAACCCCAGTAGATATAAATATTTGTGAAATTAGTTTTTCGTGTAAAAACAATAAAACATGGGTTATAATTTAGCTATGATAAATCTTTTAGAAAAAATTCCGAACAAAGTTACTGTGTGTTGTAGCGGCGGTCCTGATTCAATGTCTGCTCTTCATTTTTTAATGATGGGTCGCAGAGATTTAAGTGTTCTACATTTTGATCATATGACAAGTAGTTCAAAAAAAGCCAGGGTTCTTGTCGAAGGGTTTTGTAGAAAAAATGATATTCCTATAATTGTTCACGAGATTCATGGTTCTCCCGAGTCTGGAGAATCTCTTGAAGCTTGGTGGAGAGATAGGCGGTATGAAGTGATGAATGCAATTGATCACGAAGTTGTGACCGGACATAATTTGAATGATGCAGCTGAGTGGTGGATTTTCACTTCTCTTAGAGGCAACCCTAGGCTAATGCCATATCGCACGAGAAATGTTATCAAGCCTTTTCTTTTGACCAGAAAGATAGATTTAGAAGTATGGTGTGATAGACATAAAGTTCCATATGTTGTTGACCCTACAAATCTAGGGACAAGGTTCGCCAGATCTAGAATTAGAAATAACATTATGCCTGAAGCTCTTGAGGTCAATCCTGGTTTTTTAACTACTATCTCAAAGAAAATTAAAGAAAGGTCCTCTGAGGGAGACGGCTCACACCTATTACTGATTTAGACCAGGTCTAAAACAAAATGTAGTCCTATTGATATCGTCTAGATATTTATTAATAGGGCACATAATGTCAAAAATAAAAAACATGGGCACCGCTACTATGAGGTTCAGTGAGGGTCTCATTGTAACAGGTAGTGCCGGAACCGATACAAGGTCCCTAATAGTGACCGGAAGCACTGTAATATCTGGGTCAGATGCTAATCCCGCACTGGAGGCATATCACAATCTGTCAAATCAGTATGTTGCATTGATTAACAACGACGCAAGCACGGGCGGACATGGTCTAAAAGTAACATCAGACGGAACAGGTGCAGGTACTAATATCTTTGATGCTGAATCTGCATCCACAACTTTGTTTCGTGTAAGAGGCGATGGGCGAGTGGGAATTGGAAAGGTTACGTCACTTCCCGCTGCGGTACTAACAGTCTCTAGTAGCAACACAGATAGTGATCTTGCAATCGCTCACAAGATTCATCACATCGGAGACTCAGATACATTTATCATGTTTGACGACGATGAGCTACATCTCGCAGCCGGCGGGAGAACTTTTCTAAAGCTAGAAGAATCAACAACAGATAAGCTGATTGTCAATCATGGTGGGCTTGATATAGACCTTCAAGTTAAGGGTGAGAATGATGCAAACCTTATTAGAACTGATGCGGAAAATGACAGTATATATTTTGGCGCCTCTTCAGGTGCAGGTGTTGATAACAACTTTTTTGTGTCTGGTTCAATAGGATCAAAAGACACAGCAACGAGAGGAACAGCTACTTTTGGTGGCGACACTGTTATCTCAGGCGCATTGTTTATTGAAGGCGGGAGTACCTATGAGTCAGGTGAACAAGCGGCAATCATATTAAATAGTGATACTCAAAGTAGAATTGTATGGGACACAAAAGTCGATGGAGCATATGCTCCAGATGCGGCAATCTTTGAAGCCGCCGGAGATCTATATCTCTCTGGATCAGATGATGTTAGAATCCGAGGTGAGTTTGGTGATGTGCATGTAGAGTCCGGCGATGATATACAGCTCAAGCCAGGAGACCTGCTTCAGATTTTGGAAAATCCAAATGCGTCTGGAAACTTTGCCAGCTTCTTTGCACAGCCGTCGGCCGGGGTGTATAGAAACGTTTTAGATGTCGGCGACACAGGTGTTGTTATAAACGAAGATGGTCTCACGGACTATGACTTTAGAGTTGAAACAGATGGTGATTCGAACATGCTGTTTGTAGATGCAGGAAATAACAAGGTCGGCATAAGCACTGGAGCACCTCATAGCGGCTTTCACATAGACACCTCAGTTGCTTTCGCAGCTAGGACGATTACGCAGGACTATACTGTAACGATTACAGATCACACTATTTTTGTTAATGCAGCAGGTGCTAATATTGATGTGACACTTCCCACGGCAGCAAGCATTGAAGGAAGACAATATATTATTAAACGAATAGACGGAACTGCGACTGCTGTTTCAATTCAAACTGACGGATCTGAGACTATAGACGGTGCATCTTCAGCTGCTCTAACAGACAAGCGGTCTGTTGTAATTCAATCTGATAATAGTAATTGGTGGATAGTTGCTGAATATATTTCCCCGCCATAGTCTAATTGGTGCTAAATTCACCTATACATACTGCTCTAGGTAAATACTTATTTAAGAGGAAAGATCATATGTCTAGATTAAAACTAGTAGATTTCTTATTGGAAGCACCTAAATCTGGTGACTCTGTAATAGATGTAACAAGCCCCGACAAAGTAAAAGCAAAAGAAGATGCATGGAGCACAGGTCACATTGTTGCACATGACATCGATCATGTGGCACATCAAGAAAAATTAGATTACGAATATTCTGATATTGAAGATGTTGAAACGCTACCTGATGCCTGGAGCGGAGGAGATAATCTTGTTAACAAAGCTGACTATAGAAAGGCTCAAAAAATGCTCGAGGCTTGCGGGTGCCATGATAAAACAATGGACGGATATCACAAAATGAGAGAAGAGGGGCACTATTGGCACGGTCCAGGGTGTGAGTCTGCTCCACCCGACATGGACTCATATCGAGCTGTCGGTGATATTTTAATTAGAAATCCTAGATTAATATCTTTCATGCTCGAGCCCTTGCTTGATGCATCAGGTGCAGGCTGCCCAGTCTCCGCTGCAATGGCAATGGCAGATATTGCAGATCTATACAGCAGAGAATAACATGCGATTTATTCTTATATTTTCCCTAATTTTTATCGGATGCCCAAAAGCTCCTGTAAACTTGGACAAGAATGAAAAAGAAGAAAATCTTAGAGAGCTCATTGAAAATGAAGACTTGTTTGATGATTTGCCTGAAGCAGGCGAACTAGAGGAGAAGGAGAAAGATGAATAAATTAGTGATCTTTCTTTTAGCAGCTATTGGTTTAGTAGGGTGCAAAGGGAAGGTAGATGACAAAGTAGAAGAGCCTAGCTTAATCACGTGGAGCGAATGTGGGTATGAGATAGGAGACCACATTTGTAATCTTACTCTAAAGGATCAGCTGGGAAATGATTTTGATCTATACGAAAATGTTGGAAGACCAATTATTCTAGACTATAGCACAATGTGGTGCGGATACTGCGGGCTTGCGGCGCAGGAGGTAGATGATGTCTCAGAAAAATATAGGGAATACGATCTTCTATATGTTACTCTTTTAATTGAAAATCAGTATGGCGACCCTGCTTCCGAGTCTGATTGTAAGCTTTGGGCTGATAACTTTGCAATAGAGAATAATCCTGTACTGGCAGCGAGTAGAGACCTTATAGGCACACCAGGCTACAATGATGGAATGCCGATAACTAGCTGGCCAACATTTGTGTTCCTTAGAGAGGACTTGTCCATATACAGCATACGCTCAGGATTTTCATCTCAGTCCATAGATAACGAAACATACAACTTGGTTACTGAAAATGAAGAGCCTTCTAACTGAAAACAATCTGAGAAAATTTATTCAGAAATCAATTGTAGAGTCTGCAATCACCAACCCAAACAGAGAAATCTTGATAGGTGATAAAAGAATTAGAGTCGAAGTTGCAGAGAATGAAATGTCAAGAAATATGGGGATGATGTTTAGGAGGGAATTAGAGGCTGACAAGGGAATGCTGTTTATATTTGAAGACTCTGCACCAAGAAGGTTCTGGATGAAAAACACTTTTGTGCCTCTTTCGATAGCCTATATAAGCGCAGAAGGTAAAATCATAAATATCTCAGAGATGTCCCCTCTTTCTGAGTCTGGTGTCTGGTCTCTAGGTCCTGCTAAATACGCATTAGAAATGAACAAAGGGTGGTTTCTAAGCAACGGAATCTGTCCGGGTGATTTTGTAAAGATATAAATGAAAATAGTTAAATATTTTCCAACAATACAGAGCCCACCAATCTTAATAGCTTCCCTTCTAATTGCACTGTTTATCTGGTATCACGTAAAAAAACAAGAGGAGTATGAAAAAAATACACCAGAAAACTATAATATTCTTGTAGAAGACGGAGTAGATGTGTATAATAATAATATCAAAGAGGATACAAATGTCAGCGGAAATTGTGAATCTAAATGAATGGAAAAAGAAAAAAGAAGAAGAAGCACACCAGAAAGAGCTTGAAGAGATCGAGCAGCTTAGAGAAGAAGTTAGTCAGATGCTGGAAGAATTAGGCGAAATTGATTCTGGACCATACTATGACTGGGATGAACATGATCGATCTTTTGCCAAGAGATTGACCGAGGTAATGCTCACAACTCTTGCAGGCTATAATACATGGCCTATTGACTCGAGTGATCTTTAGTTTCACAAATTCTTGTAAACCTTGACATTAGTTGGTATAATATAAAAATGGAAAACAACAAACCTGCACCGATTATTGGAGATTACATAGTCAGCACAGACTACCTCGATAAGGTAGTTCCCGTAGGGATTCCTGTAAAGATCATTGGTCTTGAGTCTGACCCAAGTCCTGGTGAAAGTAATTGGAACGGATTGCCTGAGGAGCTTATGAGATCAGGTGAACCTTTTTATGTTGTTGAATTTCCAGACTTTGCTTCGGATGGAATGGTAACTGGCTTTGTTAAAATGGAAAACACAAAGCCATACATTCATGAACAGGTCATCGAAGAACCAGTGCAATTACAAGAACAGCAAGATTTCGACTTTGATAATAACGACATTTTTTTTAAATACGATTAAACTTATCGGCTCCTAGCTCAATCAGGTTAGAGCAACGCTCTCATAAAGCGTGGGTTCTGGGTTCGAGTCCCAGGGAGCCGACCATTTCATAACAGGGTCAATAGCTCAACGGTAGAGCACCGGCCTTTTAAGCCGTAGGTTCTGGGTTCGAGCCCCAGTTGACCCACCATTCACAAAGGAGAAAAAGATGGATAACCAAAAAACGCTTGTCGAAGAATTTATTGACAAGCTGCTTACAAATGAAAGAGAAAAAGCTCTAATTGTAGAAGATAGAAAGCTTCTGATTGCTGACTATAGAGATAGGCTTGATGTGAAAACAGTTCAAGCTGCAATCAGAATTGCAAAAATTAAAGCAAAGTTAGATAGCTCGAACGAAGAAATTGAGAACATTCTTAAGGTTGCTGAAAGAAATATTTCAGTTTAGCTTGATTTAGGCTGAGTGGTGGAATAGGTATACACAAGAGACTTAAAATCTCTCGCCTCATATAGGCTTGCGGGTTCGAGTCCCGCCTCAGCTACCAAGATCTATTGTCAAAAACAAAAACTATTCTTAGGAAAAAATCTAAAACAGATGCGCTTAGCGAGTCCCTAAGAGAGTTCGTAGAGGATAGAATATTCAATCTTGTCTGCGATGAGCTTGAAGTACGTCCGTCTGATATTTCACTTTTTTCCGTATGCTATGAACCTATATGGACAAGAAAGAACGGGGAAAAATATATTAAACATATCAGGCTAAACCTACAGGGAGAAGGTTTTAGTTTTAGGTGCTTGGACCTATGTATTGTCGAAGCCTATAGCCTAGAAATGGAAGATATCGTTGAGTTTCTTGAATACAGCAATTCTAAAAAAGTTAGATTTAAAAGTAATTAGATTACTTTCTTTTCTTACTGTCGTCACTGGATGTGCTCATGGGAAGAAATTTTCCAGCCACTTTGGCCAGACTGAGAGTTTGTGCATCAACGGTCTTGTCGCTAGCATGGAAGATGAAAAATGCACATCTATTTATGTAGGTGGTAACTCTAGGATAGAGCCAATTATAATCAAGTGTATGCAGTATAAGAAAGAGACATTCTGGACGTCTTCGAGGTTTTACATTTTTCCCAGTGCTGAGTATGAGTCTATTGATACTTCACGCATGATGCCTGTTTGTCAGGATGGTTTGACAACATTGTTTATTGAAATTTCGAAGTAGACATTTAGAGAGAGAAAAATGAAACTTTGTACCTTAATTTGTATTGCTTTGTGTGCTGCTTGCGGAGACGCAACAAGCCAGCAAGACAGCGCCGCCTGGGACACCGAGTCCTTAGGAGCTTGTCCAGAAAGCCTTCAGTCAACTATGCCTGATTCAGCGCCAAATAGAGAGCAGATGATTCTAAAGTTTAAGAGCTCAGATGATGCATCTGGACAGATCGGCATAGAATTTTACCTAGATCAGTAATATTTATATAAGACTTTACAAGAGCCTATTATGAATAAGATGGATCTATTGAGAATAATTTCTGAAGAGCTTGAAGAATACAGAACATATTCTCAGGAGACACCTGTTGGAAAAGGCCAGGTTTCTAAAGCTGCTCAAGCAAAAAAGCCACGACAATCTCGTTCAGAAGAGGAGATTCAAGGTTTTCCAGACGAGCTTCCTGTTAACATTGGAAAAGCTACAGCCCTGCAAAGATATTCTCAGGAACAGTCTGATCTTGAGGATCAAATAAAGTCTGCAGATTCTTCTGTAAAGACTACCGCCTTGCAGGGAAAGCTTGACGACATAACAAGGGAAAAAAATAAAATTGCAATGTCAGAGATCCATAGCATCTTCGAAGAGAAAGGTCTTTCGACAGAACAGAGAATAGAGACACTCGAGTCACTCATGAATGCTCTTTTTGAAAAAGATCCTACTGGCGCCGGATACACTGATAGGCTGCGCAGGCTTGAACTCCGAGTTGACAATCATGATGAGCAGCTTGACTCTCATGCTCACCAGACTGGAACCGGACCAACTGGACCCGTAATTGATTAAGATCTTCGTGTAATTCTTTCTTTCTTGTTGTATAATGATTACATGGAATCACATGTAAAAATTGGCGACCTAGTAAAATTTAAAGACGAAGTCAACGATGGAACTTACGCTGCTCGCGGGCTAGTTGTTGAAATTAAAGATTCGATTGATAGAAACTATGGCGTGCTATGGGATTTTCTTAGAGGCGAGGTTGGTTGGCAATACTGCTGCGAGATTGAAGTAATTAGTAAGCGAGGAGCTAAATGAAGAAAGGTGATCTAGTAAAGCTTAGACCTGACGACCCTGAGATTGAGAGATTGATGGAATGGGGGATGCGAAACGAGGCATACATGGCAAGTCGACCTACTACTTCCGAAGAGCGGGAAGAGTGGCGTAGACAGAAGCACGCCGATATCGAACGTGCGCATAAAAGGGGGGAAGACACTTTTCACATCGCGTTTAACGATGCTGGAGAATCTCGACTTCCACCTCGATCCGTTTCTGTGCCGCTACCAATCGATGGCATCTACATTGTTGAAAGAGCCAGATGTCGAGTCTCTCTTGGGTGGGGCAACCCAACGGGCGGAATGACAAAGATTCTAAATACACAGACCGGAGAACACGCATATGTTGCTCGTGAAATGCTGGAGGTAATACACTAATGATAGCAACTGTAACAAACACAGCCGGGATTTTATTTCTCGTAGAAAATGCTAAAGGTAGAAACAGGTCTGTATACGAAGAAGAATTCGGAGAAGAAGTAGACCCGTCAGGAATCCATGTTCTTGGAATAAGCTTGCCTCACAATGATGTTGAAATGAGAACTCAGTGGTTTTGTAAGATGAAAGGGTCTGAGGATCCCGCAGAAATTTGGCTCGATGTAGACTTTGATGCTTTGAGAGAGTGCACTACAGATCTTGATGTACCTAGCGAAAAGCCGGGAGTAACCGATGGTGCTTAAATCTTTTGTTCTTGTTGGAACAATTATATCTCACGATTCTCTTTTATCCACTGTAGAGTTTAACTTAAACCCTGCTACAAACGGTGGACCTGCAATAGGAATTTTGCACAACACAGCAATTCCCTGTGAGGTAAGTGTCGGAAAAGTAATTTACGTTGTTAAGCATGAAAAATCAGAAGATGCAGTAATTACGTGTGAGCTTGAGAAAGATGAAAGTCGGTGATCTTGTTAGGCTCAATAAGCTTAGTTATGAACACTGGGGCCCTACGGGTCTTATCCTTGAAATTAGGCTCACTGAGTATGGAACAGGAATGATTGTAATGATGACAACAGCTGGCTCTCAATGTACTATCCCGCGGGCTAATCAGAGAACATACATTTCAGAGGTGCTAAGTGAAATCAAGTGGAGCTCCTGATATCGGCGACCTTGTTGTTGCAAAAGTCGATAAGTCTAGAAATATTCGATGCCTTGGATTTGTGGTGCAATGCAGGGGTATTCGATGTCAAGTAATGTGGGGGTCATCTTCTCTGCAGACCGGGTGGTGGAATAGAAGTGCACTCGAGGTAATCAGTGAAAGTCGGTGATTTAGTCTGGGGAGGAGAACACGAGGAGTTTGTCAATGGCGACCTTGTGGATGATATTGGCATTATCGTCGAGGTCATCGACCATATCGAAGCACCTCCCGTTGTCAAAGTCTTGTGGTCAAACGGGACCATCGACAAAGAGTGGACAGACGAGCTTTGGTCGGTTGAATGAAATCTAGGTGGAAAATGTATGTTCTCAAGTGTTCAGATGGATCTCTTTATTGCGGTGTCACAACAGACCTTGATCGTCGTTTTCAAGAGCATAGTCTCGGGACTGGAGCAAAATACACAAGATCTCGACTTCCAGTCTTGGTTGTTTATTCTGAAAAGCACGAGAACAGATCTCAAGCCCAAATTGCTGAATCAGCTTTTAAAAAGCTAACGAGAAAAAAGAAAGAAGAGTACATCAGGTATGAAAAAAATAAAGACCGGTGATCTCGTAAAGTACAAGAACCTTCACGGTCATGTCGTGTCCGGAAAGTTTGTCTCTAAATCCTGGACAGGCCTTGTGATAGAAGTTAAAGAAAATAGCGTAAACAAGAGCGGGAAGAATATTATAGTTTGGTGGTCTTCTGGAATAAGAGGATTAGAGCACGAGTCTGCATTGGATGTGATCAGTGAAAGTGGGGGATCTTGTTAAGGCTGTCTGGTCTGATGGAATGGAAGCCATGGGTAGGTACAAAGGAGAGGAGAGGGGTTATACTATTCTAACTGGTAAAGACGGGAAGAATATTGTGTGCAACCCGTCATGTGTTAACTTTGAGGTATTGGAAATGAGTGACAAGGTATATTATGATGAGAGCTGCTATGTCTGCTCTCTAGAAATAAATACAGTTAGAAAGAGAGCTGAGGCTTGTGGCATACAGTTTATCGATATCAGCCGCGAAGACTTTGACATGTCTGGAGATTATGAAACCGAAATGATTGGTGAATTCGACGGTGAAAAAACTGTTGGAGCGGAGACTTTTAGAAAAATGTACGAGACCATCGGCTTCAAGCGCACAGTTGCTTTTTCTCGATTACCTGTTGTAAAGCAAATTTTTAATTTAGGGTATTACACTTTCGCCTATTGGGTGAGACCCTACCTACCAAAGAAGAGGACAAAGGATGTTTAAGTTTATAAAGTCTCTGTTTATTCAGGACCCAGCAAAAAAAATTCAAAAAGCTCGTGATAGAAAATACAAAGAAGCAGTTGCCTTTCAAAGAAATGGAAAGCTTAGAGAGTATGCGACTGTCATGAAAGAGATCGAAGAGCTTGAAAAACAGTACGTCGAGGTGATGAGTGAGTAATTCTGATGCTATTGATATTGCTGAGGGCTATCGGGACGCCGACAGTGAAGCCCAATATCTTGCTGCCTGGCAACATCTCATTGATACTGGTCTAGCCTGGAATCTTCAAGGGTGGTTCGGTAGAACAGCAATGTATCTTATTGAACAAGGCATGTGTCATGAAAGTCGGTGATTTAGTAAGAGTACCGCAAGCAAAGTGCAACGGAATCATAATAGAGATTGATGACACTCATAGACAAATTAGTGTAACTGTTCTAACTGAGCACGGTTACTTGCTAGAGAAAATATGGGAAGCCCATGTTCAGATTATTTAATATCGTATCTTGACTCTTTGATATTTCTTGTAATTCTTCCTGCAATGTAGTATAATAATATCAGGAGGCTTAAGATGGGCAACAAAACGTTCAAAGATGATATTGAGAAAGCAGAGAGAAATCTTCTTATTATTAGCTGGATAGGTGTCGTTTCTGCGATAGGTGTTATTGTATTTTCAATCTTGGGTGTCTAATGAAAATCGGTGATTGTGTAAGCGTTGACACTGAGCTGAATGGAGGATGGAAATGGGTTGGCATCTGCACTTGGACTGACGGTTATAAGTTCGAGTTTCTCATCGATGGGGAGTTTGATACTTGGACACTTGGCGACCTTGAAACTGTAGATGCAGAGGTAATCAGTGAAAGTCGGTGATTTGGTGAAGTTTAAGGGCGAAGACGAGAACGACGAAGGTGCTGCGAAAGGCCTCTTGGTTGAGATGGGCCCCAACGTTTGCGGAATGTACGGTGTCATGTGGGACTTTCTAAACGGCCAGATCGGCTGGCAGAATGAGAACGATATCGAGGTGATCAGTGAAAGTCGGTGA
>MDTB01141440.1_pt1 | contig 107525 bp, 107 predicted proteins | sample 811161 | NCBI WGS metagenome assembly MDTB01 (sample SAMN05326650, study PRJNA326480) | marine metagenome | isolation source: seawater | place: Mediterranean Sea | collected 2009
ACCCGCATTGGTCGTCTGGTGGACGGCTTCATAGGTCAGCGTGCCCGAGCGGCTCACGACGCCGACGCTGCCCTTCTTGAAGATCGAGCCGGGCATGATGCCGATCTTGCATTCGCCCGGCGTCAGCACGCCGGGGCAGTTCGGGCCGATCAGGCGGCTGTTGCTGCCTTCGAGCGCGGCCTTGGCGCGCACCATGTCGAGCACGGGGATGCCTTCGGTGATCGTCACGATCAGCTCGACGCCCGCGTCGATCGCTTCGCAGATCGCGTCGGCGGCGAAGGGCGGCGGAACGTAGATCACGCTCGCAGTCGCGCCGGTTTCCGCCACCGCTTCCTTCACCGTGTTGAAGTTGGGCAGGCCAAGGTGCGTGGTGCCGCCTTTGCCGGGCGTGACACCGCCAACCATCTGCGTCCCGTAATCGAGCGCCTGCTGCGTGTGGAAAGTACCGGTTTCACCGGTCATCCCCTGGGTGATGACCTTGGTGTCTTTGTTTACGAGGATGCTCAAGTCAGCTCTCCATTTCGTCGTCACCCCGGCGAAGGCCGGGGTCCAGTTCAGCCACAGACCAACTCGAACAAATCGTTCCAGTCGGGGTTCGTTTCCTCGATGACGCGCAGTTTCCATGCACGCCGCCATTCCTTCATCTGCTTCTCGCGTTTTATTGCCGCTTCGATCTTGTCATGATGTTCGAACCAGACGAGCAGCTTACAACCATATTTTCGCGTGAAGCCTTCGATCCTTCCTTCACGGTGCTCCCAAGCTCTCTTGGCCAGATCGCTTGTGACACCAATGTAAATCGTACCGTTTCGGCGGCTGGCCATCATATAGACGCAGCCGCCCTTTTTCATGCCTGCGCGCAGTCTGGACCCCGGCCTTCGCCGGGGTGACGAGAGCGAGGTTTAAGCAAGCGAGCTATCGAGCCCCTTGCACGCTTCGAGCAGTTCCTCGACCGCGTCGGTGCTGACCTTGAGGTTCTTCTTTTCCTCATCCGACAGCTCGATCTCGATGACTTCCTCGGTGCCGCCCGCGCCGATCACGGTGGGGACGCCGACATAGAGGCCGTCGAGGCCGTACTTGCCGTCGACATAGCTGGCGCATGGCAGGATGCGCTTCTGGTCGCCGAGGTATGCTTCGGCCATCGAAATCGCGCTGGTGGCGGGAGCGTAGTAGGCCGAGCCATTGCCGAGCAGGCCGACGATTTCACCGCCGCCCTTGCGGGTGCGATCGACGATTTCATCGATGCGGCCCTGGTCGACGCCCTTGATCTTGGCGAAGTCGTTGACCGGGATACCGTTGATCGTGGTGTAGCTGGTGACGGGGACCATCGTGTCGCCGTGGCCGCCGAGGACGAAGGCGTTCACATCCTTCACCGACACGTCGAATTCCCACGCGAGGAAGGTTGCGAAGCGCGCCGAGTCGAGCACGCCTGCCATGCCGACCACCTTGTTGTGCGGCAGGCCGGAGAATTCGCGCAGCGCCCAGACCATCGCGTCGAGCGGGTTGGTGATGCAGATCACGAATGCGTCGGGGGCGTTGTTCTTGATGCCTTCGCCGACCGCCTTCATCACCTTGAGGTTGATGCCAAGCAGGTCGTCGCGGCTCATGCCGGGCTTGCGCGGGACACCGGCGGTCACGATGATGACGTCCGCACCGGCGATGTCGGCATAATCATTGGAGCCGGTGATCTTGGCGTCGAAGCCTTCGACCGGGCCACACTGGCTGAGGTCCAGCGCCTTGCCCTGCGGCATGCCCTCGGCAATGTCGAACAGGACGATGTCGCCCATTTCCTTTTTCGCCGCGAGATGGGCGAGGGTGCCTCCGATCATGCCGGAGCCGATGAGGGCGATTTTCTTGCGTCCTGCGGAATTGGCCATGGGAGCGTATCAGTCCTTGGATTGCCGGGGACGCTGCGGCTTGCCGAAAAGGTTTCGCGATCCATCGCGCTCCGCCGGCGTCCCCGAGGGATCACGCGCGAAGGGCCGCGTTCTGGCGAGAGGGACTAGGCTTGGTAAAAGGGGATTGCAACCGGCAAAAAGCGAGTTTTTCCGCCGGTTATGATATTGATTTGCAGCAGCGTTTACGCGGCTAGGCAGCGCGCGTCGCGTCGGCGCTTCTATCCTGAGCCAGCAACATCGCGGCAAGGTAATCCGGCACGGCGCGGCTGAAGAAATAGCCCTGGCCTTGCGTACATCCCGCCTCGCGCACCGTATCGACCTGTTCCTGCTCTTCGAGCCCCTCGGCCACGATCTCCATGTCCAGCTGGTGGCCCATGGCGGCCACGGCGCGGATGATCGCATGTGCGCGCGGGCCGGCACCCGAACCCGAGACGAAGCTGCGATCCACCTTGATCTTGGAGAAGGGGAACTTGTGGATATAGGCCAGTGAGGAATAGCCGGTGCCGAAATCGTCCAGGGCGAAGCGCACGCCCTTTGCGGCCAGTTTCTCGATGAAGGCAGCGGTCTGGTCGCTGTCCTCGATGAACAGGCTCTCGGTGACTTCCAGTTCGAGCCGCGAGGGATCGAGCTTGGCGTCGCGCAGCGCCTGTTCGATGGCGAGTACCGATCCGGGCGCCCTGATCTGCAGCGGTGAGAGGTTGACCGCAACGCTCACATCCTCGGGCCACTGGGCGCAGGCAAGGGCGGCCTGGCGCGTAATCCAGTTGCCCAGCGTGACGATCACACCTGTTTCTTCCGCCACCGGGATGAACTCGCCCGGGCGCAGTTCGCCCTTCGTCGGATGGAACCAGCGCAGGAGCGCCTCGAAGCAGCGGATGCGACCGGTCTTGAGATCGATGATCGGCTGAAAGAACAGCGACAATTCGTCCCGCTTGATCGCCAGACGCAGTTCGGCCTCGATCTCGCGACGATTGGCCAGCTCGCGCGTCATCGCGGCGTCGAAGAAGCAATAGCCGCCGCGCGCATTGAGCTTGGCATTGAACAGCGCCAGATCGGCCCCCTGCATCAGCCTGTCCGCGTCGATTCCGTCGTCCGGCATCAGCGCGATACCCATCGAACAGCTGGTTTCCATGCGCTCGCCATCGAAGCGCATGGGCCGTGCGACCTGTTCGAGGATCCGTCCCGCGAGCGCCTGGCAATCCTCCCGATCGCGAACCTTGCAGAAGAAGACGAATTCGTCGCCGCCGAAGCGGGCGATCCCGGCATCCTCTGGCAGGCTGTCGCGCAGGCGGCGGGCGACTTCGGACAGCACCCGGTCGCCGATCTGGTGGCCGAGCAGGTCGTTGACCTCCTTGAACCGGTCCAGGTCTAACCAGAACAGCGCCAGGACCTGGTCCGCATCGGCGGCCATCAACTGCGTCACCAGCGTATCGTTCAGCCCGGCGCGATTGTGCAGCCCGGTGACCACATCGGTATGCGCCAGGATTTCCATCTTGCGGGCCAGCCGCTCGCTCGTCTCGGCGGATGCGATCGAGTTGCGCAGCGTCCGCTGCACGTTGAGCGTGATGCTCGCCATGGCCGGGATCACGAGCAGGATGGTCGTTCCCAGCGCGAGCATCGGGATCGACCCGTCGATGAAGCAGGCGACCAGAATGGGCAGGTAGGAAAGCGACATCTGCCCCAGCGCGATGGCGGGACGCCCGGCATTGCGGGCGCAGATCGCGGTAGCGTAGCACAGCGCATTGGCCACCATCATCACCTCGACCGTCTGCGGCGAGGGGTAGATGATCACCAACGCGCCCAGCAGGCCGAACAGACCGCCATAGACGAATGCGCCGATTTCGAAGACGATCTCCAGAAAGCGCGTGGTCGCACTCCTGCTTCGCGCCATCATTTTGGCTGCGACGACCCGTGCCACGGCGACCAGCGAGAAGGCAATCACGCAAACCAGGATCACCGACTCCGGCACGTAGAAGGCGGTAACGACGGCCGCGACCATGCCGTTGAGCGCGCCGACCGCCAGGCTGATGGGCTGGGTATAGAGCGTGCCCACCAGCGTGCGCCGCACGCGCTCGCTGATCTCGTCTCCCGACAGGAGACGATGCCAGTTCCTTAGCGTGGTCTGAAGTTTGGCGAGGATCATCTTGCCAACCGGACTAAGCAACAAGCGTCACAAATTGCTTAACGCGCGCGTTACCACGCTGGCGCGCGGAAAACGCGGCGAAGTCGAAGGGTGTCCGGTTGGCGCGTGCGTCAGCCCGGGACTTCGCGCGGATTGGAGAGCGTTCTGGCCAGTCGCCGGTCGAGCGCACCGCAGATCTGCGCCCAGAATAGGAAGTCCGCCTCGTTCCCCGAAGCCAGTGCGGCCCTGGCCCGTGCATGAGCATCGTGGGCCGCATTGAGATGGTGCCGGGCGAAGTGATCCAGCGCGGCGCGCAACTCCGGTTCGCCAAGGGCGGGGCGCCCTGCGGCGATGTTGTCGTTCGATGCTTCGGGAATGCGTATCGGCGCGGACCGCGAGTGGGAGAGCCGGTATGAGGGGCGCTTGGGGGCGAGGCCGCGACTCATGCTTGCGATGATCCTTGATCAGTGAAACTCGATGCTGGCAGACCTAGCCCGTCGGCGGTAAAACATTGGCGGACAAGCAGGGTTTCGACGATTTAACCACGTCGCCGGGATGCGCGTTGCACCTTGGGCGTGGTGCCTCACTGCGGACGCGCGATCCACTGCCCGCTGTTGGCATACTCGGGTCGCACGCTCCCTGGCCCCTGTTCCGGGGCAGGCGTGGTCTGCCTGTCGCTCTGACTGCGGCGAGTGGCCGGCCCCGCCTGCGAGACCACGCTATCCGCCGGGCCGGATCGTGCCTCCGAGGCAGCGGCACTTTCATAGCGCTGCGCAATGGCGACCGGGTCGGGAGCGGCCTCTACCGTGCTTGCCGCGCGGGCGGGTGCGGGGGACGGCTCCCCGCCGGAATAGAAATCGGTGAAGGCATCCGGGCGGCTTGCCGCACCGGGCCAGCGGTAGAAGCGGTGCGCGCCGATGGTGCCGATATGCGCAAGGCTGGGCGCCCAGTACGGGTTGACCCAGGTGGTGTGGTAATGCGTCGCCAGCCCGACCGGGGCGTAGACCTGCCCGGAAAGCGCGCGCCGCGCGACCGATAATGACTGCGCCCAGTATCGTGCGGAAGGCTTGCGTGCCATCGATCCGTCGCAGGTGAAGCTGAACTGACAGCCCGTGCGCCGCTGCGATCCCTGATAGACGACGCCGCACACCGTCTTGGGGTAGGCAGGGTGCGCCACGCGATTCAGCACCACCTGCGCCACCGCGCGCTGGCCGCCCTCGCTTTCGCTCGCGGCCTCGTAATAGACCGCCTTGGCCAGACAATCGAGCGCGCGCGCCTTGTCGATCCCCGTGCCACGGCTGACGAAGGCGCGCGCGGCGGGCCCCGCGGTCTCGATTGCGATGGCCGCGTCGGGATCGCCGTTCCAGGCGGCGATCGGGTTCACGCCTTCGCTGTTTGTCACTCCGACGTTCGCGGTGCTGGCGGCGGCGGGCGGATCGGCGAGGAAATAGAGCGCGGAGCCGGGGAAGGTCGCCCCCGCCTTTTCGAAGGGGAGCGGTTCGACCAGACTGTCCGCCACGATCTCGCTCGCCTGCGCGGCCATTTCGGGCAGCCGCCATTCCGCCTGCGCCGCCATCGAGGGCAGCGTGATCGCCGCCAGCAGCACCGCGCCGCCGCGCAGCGTATTGCGCGGGCGGGCGGGGCGTTTCGTCGAGGGAACCGGGCGGCGGGGGTGGTGCAAGATGGGCCTGACTGATGGGTGGATCGGGGCGTGCGGGCAGCCTAGCCGGAAAATCTCAGTAACGTCTGCATGGCCGGCCGCACCGTATTCTAACGGGACAGGCGGCACGGAAGGATGAAGCGGCATGGTTAACGCGCGGCATCGCGTGCAGGCAGGGTGTTGCCTGCCTGCGACGAAGGCTCTAGGGGCGCCGGCAGTATCGCAGGTGTGGGTGCGCCGGTCCGGCGCATCCGCCTAAGAGGGAATGGAGTGAAAAACTCCAGCTGCCCCCGCAACTGTAACCGGGGAGCGGTCCGTTCGATATGCCACTGTCCTGCGGCTTGCCGCAGGGCGGGAAGGTGAACGGAACCGCCACGATCCGGCAAGCCAGGAGACCTGCCCGCGATGCGTCGTTCGGCCAGCGGGCGGGGTGTACCGAGGGCAGCGGAGGAAAGGTGCGGGGGCGAACCCCGTGCTTTCCGTCATGAGCGACAGTTATGCTTGTGATGGAGATTCTATGCGTACATTCCTGTTCCTCGGCGGCTCGATCCTGGGCCTGTGTTCCCCTGCCTTCGCACAGGATGCGGAAGGTGAAAGCGAAGACCTCGTTCTGGCGTCGGACGCCTACACGCTGGACGAGGAGGCGGTCACGATCACCGTCACCGGCAATCCCAGCGAGATCGAGGATACCGGCCAGCCCGTCACCGTTCTGGTGGCAGAGGAAATCGCCGACATCCAGGGTCCCGATATCTCCCGCGTGCTGCAGCGCGTGCCGGGCGTCACCATCAATCGCAACGGCGGGCTGGGCTCGACCACCGGCGTGTCCGTGCGCGGTGCGAGTAACGACCAGCTGCTGGTCCTGATCGATGGCGTGCGGGTGGCGGATACGGCTGCGCCTGCCACCAGCTTCGACTTTGGCACGCTGACCAGCGCCAACCTTTCCAAGATCGAATTGCTGCGCGGATCGAACAGCGTGATCTGGGGTGCGGACGCGCTGGGCGGCGTGCTGGTCGCCTCCACGTTCGAGCGGACCGGGCTTGCCGGATCGGTGGAAGCGGGATCGCGCGACACCGTATCGACCAGCATCGAAGGCGGGATCGCGGGCGATATCGGCTTTATCGGCGGATCGGCCAGCTACCTGACCACGGATGGCTTCTCCGCAGCCGCCGTCGGGACCGAGCCCGACGGGTTCCGCCAGCAGGCCTACAACCTGCGCGGCCGCGCCTATCTCAGCCGCACGTTCGAAGTTTTCGCCAGCGGTCGCTACGCGGAAGGCGAACTCGAAATCGATGGCTTTCCCGCCCCCGCATTCGCGCTGGCCGATACCTACGAAGTGCAGGAAACCCGCCAGACGTCCGGGATCGTCGGGGCGATCTACGATGGCGGCCCGCTGTACCTGCGCGGTGCCTACAGCTTCTCCGATACAGAGCGCGACAACCTTCCACGCTCGGGTGCAACGCCGAGCTTTTCAAGCGATGGCGAGTCCGAGCGCGTCGAACTGCGCGGCGAATGGCGACCCATCGGCCCGCTGATCCTCAATTTCGGGGCGGAAAACCTGTGGTCCACCTACGAGAACGGGGCCCGCGACGAGGAGACCGGCATCTTCGGTGCCTATGTGCAGGCGGGGATCGAGTTCGGCGGACTGTCGGGCCATGTCGGCGTGCGGCAGGACGAGCATGAGGATTTCGGCGGTGCCACCAGCTTCGGCGGCGACCTCACCTACGAGATCGTGGATGGCCTGCGCTTTCGTGCGAGCGTGGGTGAGGGCTTCAAGGCTCCCTCGCTCTATCAGCTGTTTTCCGATTACGGTAACCCCGCGCTCCAGCCCGAAGAGAGCATCAGCTACGATCTGGGGCTTGCCTACGGCACCCGGGCAGAGCCGGTTTACGCCTCCGTCACGCTGTTCCAGCGCGACAGCGAGAACCTGATCAATTTCATCGGGTGTCCGGTACAGACCGGCATCTGCAACAACCGTCCCTTCGGTACCTACGACAACGTCGCGCAGGCGCGTGCGCGCGGCGTTGAGGTAGAGGCGGGCGCGTCGCCTTTCGACGGCCTGCGCCTGCGCGCTGCCTATGCCTATGTCGATGCGCAGGATCGCAGCGCGGGGACCGCGAATTTCGGCAACCAGCTGGCCCGGCGTCCGCAGCATGCGGGCACCTTGTCGGTCGACTGGGCGCCCGCGCCCGAAACCATCGGAGCGCCGGTGATCGGCGGCGACCTCAGGATCGTGGGCGATGCCTTCGACGATGCGGGCAATAATAAGCGGCTGGACGGCTATACCGTGGCAGACCTGCGCGTCTCCGTGCCGCTGGGCCTGATCGCGGGCGAGCGCCCGGTAGAGGTGTTCGGCCGGGTGGAGAACGTCTTCGACGAGCAGTACCAGACGGCCGCCGGCTATGCGCAGGCGCCGCGCGGGTTCTTCGCCGGGATCCGCGTGGGGCTGTGACCATGCGCCACGCAGCCATCTGGCTTGCGGCACTCGCGTTCGGCTTGGGGGGATGTGCGGCACCGCCGCCGCCCCCCGCCGGGCCCACGGACAAGCTGCGCATCGTCAGCCTGAACCCGTGCAGCGACGCGATCCTCGCGGAAATCGCGCCGGGCAAGCTCGTCGCGGTATCGCATTACAGTCACGATCCCTCGGCTGGGTCCATGCCGGTCGATCGGGCACGCCGCTGGCCTTCGACGGGCGGATCGGTGGAGGAAATCCTGGAGATGGATGCGGACATGGTGGTCGCCTCCACCTTCCTGCCGCCTGCCAGCCGCAGCGCGCTGGACAAGCTCGATATTCCCGTCGTCACCCTCGGCATGGAAAACACCGTGGCGGGCAGCCTCGGCCAGGTGCGCAAGCTGGCCGTCGAGGTCGGCGAGGCGCAAGCGGGCGATGCACTGGCGCGGCGGATCGAAGCGGCCATTGCCCGGGCTGCGCCGGGTGAAGGCAGTGCCTTGCCAACCACAATCCTGTGGCAGCCTGGCGGGATCGTGCCGGGCGAAGGCGCCCTGGTGGTCGATCTGATGCGTCGCCTCGGCCTGCGTCCCGCCAGCGCGACGCGCGGGCTGGGGCAGGGCGATCGCCTGCCGCTGGAGGCCGTGCTGGTCGATCCGCCGCAGCTGCTGCTGCATGCCGGGCCGAGCGGCGACGAGGAATCGCGCACGCTGCACCATCCCGCGCTGCGCAAGCTGGCCATGCGCCGCGCCGAATTCTCCCCCCGGCTCTACTTCTGCGGTGGGCCCAGCCTGATCCGCGCCGCCGAGCGGCTGGCCGAGATACGGGACAGCGAGGCATGAACCGCCCCACGCTCGTGCTACTGGCGGCCCTGCTGGTTGCGATCCCGCTGTCGCTGGTGGCGGGCCGTGCCTCGATCTTCGCGCTGGACGATGCGCGTGCCCTTCTGATCGTCCTCGAACTGCGCCTCCCGCGCGCGTTGCTGGCGGTGAGCGTGGGCGCAGGGCTGGGCGCGGCGGGGGCCGCGATGCAGGGCTATCTGCGCAACCCGCTGGCCGACCCCGGCCTGTTCGGGATTGCGCCCGGCGCGGCGCTCGGCGCGGTGCTGAGCTTTTCCTTCGGATATGCGGCAAGCGGCTGGCTGCTGCCGATCTTCGCGCTCGCCGGAGCGGGCGGCGCGATGGCGCTGCTGGCCCTGATGGCCGGGCGCGGTGGCGGGATCGCGCTGTTCACGCTTGCCGGGCTGATGATCGCAAGCCTTGCGGGCGCGCTCACCAGCCTTGTCATCAGCCTGGCGCCCAATCCGTGGGCGCTGAGCGAGATCGTGACCTGGCTGATGGGCGCGCTGACCGACCGCAGCTGGGCCGACGTCGCTCTGGCCGCGCCGCTGGCGCTGGCGGGCATCGCGGTGCTGGCCCGCGCCGCGCCCGCGCTCGACGCGCTGACGCTGGGAGAGGACGCTGCGAGATCGATGGGCGTGGATATGGACAGCCTTCTCGCGCTGCTGGTGGTCGGCGTCGGCCTGACGATCGGCAGCGGTGTGGCGGTGGCTGGGATCATCGGCTTCGTCGGCCTGATGGTACCGCACATGGTGCGACCCTTCACCGATCGTCGCCCGTCCTCGCTGATCGTGCCGAGCGCGCTGGGCGGCGGGCTGCTGGTGCTGGTGGCGGATGGCGTGCTGCGCATGCTCCCGCTGGTCAGCGAGCTGCGCCTGGGCATCGCCCTTTCGCTGATCGGCGCGCCGTTCTTCCTGTGGCTGCTGCTGCGCTATCGCCGCTCCGGCGCGCTGGGGCTGACCTGATGCTGGTTGCACGCAAGCTTACGCTGGACGAGCGGCTGCGCGGTGTCGACACGCAGGTCCGCAGCGGGCAGGTGACGGCGATCTGCGGACCGAACGGTGCCGGCAAGTCGACCCTGATCCGCCTCTTCGCCGGGGTGCTTTCCCCTTCCTATGGCGAGGTGCTGCTCGACGGCGAGCGAACGGCGGATATTCATCCGCGCGTGCGGGCACGGGCGCTGGGTTACCTGCCGCAGGAACCGCAGATCGCGTGGGATCTCTCGGTCCGCAACCTCGTCTCGCTCGGGCGGCTGGCGCATGGCGACACGCATGCCGAACCGGTCGAGGCGGCGCTGGAGGCGATGGACCTGCACGATTTCGCGCAGCGCCCGGTCTCCACCCTTTCCGGCGGCGAGCGCGCACGGGCACTGCTGGCGCGCGTGCTGGCAGGCGAGCCGCGCTTCATCCTCGCGGACGAGCCTTTCGCCTCGCTCGACCTCGGCTACCAGTCCGCGCTGGCGCGGCACCTGCGCGCGCAGGCTTCCGAGCACGGGCGCGGCGTCGTGGTGGTGGTCCACGACCTGAGCCTCGCGCATAATCTGGCGGACCGGGTGATCCTGCTGAACGAGGGGGCGCTGCATGCCGAGGGGGCGCCCGCGGATGCCCTCTCGCCCGGGAACCTGCGCGATGTGTTCGGGATCGAGGCGCGCTGGCTGGGCGATCTGGGGGCGCAGGTGCTGGCGGTGAGGAAGTAGCAACGCCCGCCGGGCATGACAGCACTTGTAACTGGTATTCGCAGCCTGCCACGCCGAACCTGCCCCTCGATCCTGGAGTGGAAGACAGAGGGGAGTTCTTCATGCGCACTGCACTTATCGCTACCTTGCTCGGGCTGACGCTTCCAACCGCCGCCCTGGCCGCTTCCATCACGGGCGCACAGGTGGTGAAGGCCTACGAAGCGGGCAAGGCGGGCGCTGCGCCGCAGAACGGGTACGACTATGCCAGCTGCGCGGGCTACTGGACCGGGTGGACCAAGTACTCGCTCGAAAACTATCAGGACCCTCTCGTCAGCGCATTGCCCGACGGCATGAAGTCTTCGGGGGCGCTGAAGAACCAGCTCTACTGGCAGGAAAAGACGGTCGCCGAAGTGAAGGCGGGGCGCATTCCGGGCGCACAGGCCCAGTCCATGCTGGTGACATCCAAGGCGCTCGTCGAAACCAGCATCGCCGAGGATAGCGAAACCGCGATGACGCGCATGTTCGGCGAGCTTGGCCGCTGTCACGTAGAGCGCTGATGGGGCCGTCCCGGGCCCGCCATCCTGCAAGAGATCCATGGAGAGCACCATCATGCGAACCGCAATATTGACCGCAACACTGGCGATATCGCCTGCTGCGCTCGCTGCCTCGACCGGGGCCGCTCAGCCATCCACCGCGACTGCCGCGGCCCCAACGCAGCAAGCGCCCAAGCCGCCATGCGAATACAAGACCCGCATGAATTTCAGTATCGGCGAGGGTACGACCGGCGCGCTCCATGTGCGCCATGTCCGCATCAACGATGCCCCCGAGCCCACCACGGAACTGCGAATGACGATCGAAGCGCCGATGACCAAGGCGCATTCCGATACGGCCGAAGGGATGGTGAAGGTTACGCTTGGCTTCGCAGACGGTTATCTGCCGCCTGCCGACGGTGATGCAGCCGTCCGCAAGCCGGGCCCGCAATGGGTTCATGTCCGATCGCGGCAACTGGAAGGCACGAGCCCCAGCCACCCTGCCTACAAGAACAAGCCCAAGCCCGCGGTGCGCTGGAACGTCGGGGGCAAGCCCCTGATGTCAGGTGGATTTTCCCCTGAAGGCGGCGCCCTGTTTCCCCTCGGCCCCGCCGGTGGCGTTGATGCAGCGGTGTCGGACCCGGCGAAGCTCTTTTCCGATGGCGACTGGACTTTCGAAACATCCAGGAGCTTCGGCAATTCCTGGGCCGATTACACCATACCGACCGTGTTCCTGAGCGGCATCATCACCGACATCGCGAATGTCATGGCGTCGGTCGAAAAGGCTGCCGCTGATGGTGAATGTACGATCAGCACCAGCTTTGGCGACATGCCGAAACAGGATATCGTGTATTATTGAGGGGAGGGGCGGGCGCACTCGCCGCCCCGCATCAGATCGATCCGGCCGTGCCGGTTGCCTTCCACGACCAGACCCTTGACCGCCATGAAAAAGGCGGGGGCAGCGCCAGGCCACCCCCGCCTTCCATCAGTCGGCCCGTTGCCTATTCGGCAATCGGCGCGTCTCCATCCACCGTCTTGGCGGGCAGCTTGCCATCCGACGGGTCGCCGACGGTCTGGTCGGGCGTGCCGGGCTCTTCCTCGGCAAGGCCCAGCGCGATCAGCATGTATTTCACGTCCGGATCGCGGCCCGCGAAGTTGCGGTACATCTCGCCGTAATCCATCGTGCCACCCTGGCTGAGCACGGTCTCACGATAGTGATCGCCGTTTGCACGGGTCAGGCCGCCGTTCTGGAGGAACCAGGCGCGGCTGTCGCGGTCCAGCATCTGCGTCCACAGGTAGCTGTAATAACCCGCCGAATAGCCTGCGGGGCCGGAGAAGATGTGGTTGAAGTAGCTGGTGCGATAGCGCGGCGGCACCAAATCGACCTCCAGGCCCAGATCGCGCAGCGAACTGTCTTCGTAGGCAGAGACCTTCGCGGGCGAGTCGATCGCTTCGGCTTCATCGGCCGAAAGCGCATGCCACTTCATGTCGAGCAGCGCGGCTTCGAGCACTTCGCCGAAATCGTAACCCTGGTTGAACTTGGACGATGCCTCGATCTTGTCGACCAGCTCGGTCGGGATGGTTCCCCCTGTCTCGACATGCTTGGCGTAGTTGCGCAGCACCTCGGGGTAGGTCGCCCACATCTCGTGCACCTGGCTGGGATATTCCACGAAGTCGCGCGCGGTCGCCGTGCCCGAAAGGCTCGGATACTGCTGGTCGGCAAAGAAGCCGTGCAGCGCGTGACCGAATTCGTGGAACGCGGTATTCACCCAGTCGAAGCTGACCAGCTGCGGCTCGCCCTCGGGGGCCTTGGGGATGTTCAGCACGTTGTAGATGACGGGCTTCTCGTTCCACAGGTAGCTCTGGTCGACGAAGTTGCTCATCCACGCACCGCCGCGCTTGGACGCGCGCTGGAACGGGTCGAAGTAGAACAGGCCCATGTCCGAACCGTCACGGTCCTTCACGGTGTAGACCCACACGTCCGGGTGATAGACCGGCAGATCGGTGCGCCGTTCGAAGGTGAGCCCGTAGAGCTTTTCGGCCATGTAGAACACGCCGTCTTCCAGCACCTTGTCGAGCTGGAAATACTGCATGACCTCGTCATCATCGACTTCGTAACGCTCCGCCTTGATCTGGTTGGCGTAGCGATACCAGTCCCACGGCTGAACCTCGAAATTCCCGCCTTCCTCGGCGATCTTCTCGTTCAGCAGGCCTGCCTCGCGGCGCTGGGTTTCGGCCAGCGCGGGGACCATCTGGCCCATGAAGTCGAGCGCGGCCTGCGGACTTTCGACCATGCGATCGTACATCGTGTAGCTGGCCCAGTCTGGCTCGCCGAACAGCGCGGCCTTTTCGGCCCTCAGCGCGACGATCTTTGCGACGAGGTCGCGCGTGTCGATATCGGTGGTGCCGTCGGCGCGGTGGTAGCTGGCCATGAACAGCTTTTCGCGTGCCTCGCGGTTTTCCATGCTCGGCAGCAGCGGCTGCTGCGTGGTGTTCTGCAGGGCGATGGCGAACTTGCCGGGCTGGCCTTCTTCCTCGGCCAGCTTGGCGGCCGAGGTGATGTCGCTTTCGGACAGGCCTGCCAGTTCGTCGCGGCTGTCGAAGAACACCGGCTGCTCGGCCATCGCATTGCGCGCTTCCTGCGCGAACTCGGTGGTGACGGTGGAAAGCTCGGTATTGATTTCCTTGACCCGCTCACGCTCGGCATCGGTCAGTTCCGCGCCCGCATGCACCATGCTCTTGTAGGTTTCCTCAAGCAGCTTGGCGTCTTCGGGCAGCATGCTCATCGCGGCGCGGTTGTCGTACACTGCCTTCACCCGCGCGAAGAGCTCGGGGTTCAGCACGATGCTGTCCCCATGAGCCGAAAGTTTCGGGCTGATCTCGGTGTTGATCTCGTCGAGGCGATCGGTCGTGTTTGCGCCCGTCAGGTGGAAGAAGACCGCGCTCACGCGGCCCAGCATGCGGCCGGACTTTTCCAGCGCAACGATCGTGTTCTCGAAGGTGGGCGCTTCCGGATTGTCGATGATCCGCTGAATCTCGCCCTTCTGGATCGCCATCGCCTTCTCGAACGCGGGCATGTAATCGTCTTCCGAAATCGCATCGAAATCGGGCGCCTTGAACGGCAGGGTGCTTTCCAGCTCGAAATAGTTGGCGCCTTCGAGGCGGTCCTGAGTGGTTACGCCACTGCTGGTGGTATTGTTCGTCTGGGCCATGGCCGCTCCATGAAAACCGCCTGCCAGGGCGAGGCTTGCGGCGGTGGCGAGAAGAATTCGCATTATGCGTGTCTCCGGTCTGGTTATCGATAGAAATTGCGTCGGCTCATGGCCTAGCAGCGGCCACTTGAACAGTGGCTGGCGGATCGTTCATGCTCTATTCGGACGATTTCGCGGGGGCTTCGGTTCCCCTGCCAGCCTCGGCCTGGGCACGCATCGCTCGCGCCGCCTCGTCCAGTGCCTGCCGGTTGACGGTGACGATCCGCGGACGGCCCCCGTTCCGGTCCACCACAAGCCAAACCGATCCAAGCTCCACGAAGGCGCCCTGGTCGGGCACTACGGTAAGCGCATCGAGATCGACCTCGCGCAGCAGGGCGAGCACGTCTTCGTCGAAGACTTCCGCGAAGGTGCCGTCGATATCGTCCGGTCTGGTAAGTTCGCGGCGGTCTCCCTCCGCATCGATGTAAAGCAGCGGCAGCCCGACTTCGCGCAGGATCGCGGCCTTGTCGTTGGCCCGCGCCGCCTTGCGAATGGCGGAAAGCGCGCTCGCAAACTGGCTTGCGCTGGTGCCCGTGGCGCACGAGATCGCCCCGCCATCGGCGCTGTCATGGGCGAGATCGAAGCTCTCGTCGCGGGTGTCCTGATCCTGCCAGACGACCAGCAGGCAATTGTCCGGCTCAGCGACAGGCGCCGTATCCTCGCCTTTCGGGCTACCGGATGCGGTATTCTGGGCAGTGGCGTCGGGGGCGTCGGCGGCCGCGCTTTCGACCGAAGGCGAACACGCGCCCAGCGCGCATCCGACCAAGAGCAACGCCAGCCTAGCCCGGGCGGACATCCGCATAATCGGCCTCGAGGAAAATCTGCGCGCGCCTCTCGGAGCGATGGACGAGCCCGCCCGCCACCTGGCCATCGGCGAAGCGGTAGTCGAGTTCCTGCGCGATGCCTTCGTAATCCGCGCTGGCGATCGCCCGGTTCAAAGCGGGGCTCTTCGCAGGCGAGAGCGTGCCTTCGCCCACATTGTAGGCAAGATCGACCAGCGCGTCGAATTCGTGCTGGTATAGCTTCAGGTTCCCCACCACGTCCGCGACAGCCCGCTCCGCCTTGGCGAGGTCCGCCGCGAGGAAGTCCATCGCCTGCTCGCGCGTGATCCGGTCACCCACGCGCAAGCCATCTTCCGGGAGGACCAGATGGCCGATGCCCACTGTCGGATAGCCCGCGACATCGCGGTAGACGGTCAGCCGCATACCCTCTTCCTGGGCAAGCGCCTTGCGCATGCGCTCGCTCGTGGTGAGCAGCGCGGCATTCATGCGCGTATAGTTGGGATTGGTCTTGAGGTTGGTTTCATAGGACCAGCCCCCGACATCCTCCGCCGTCTGCGATGGCGCGTAGGCGCCCAGCGACCCGGCCGCCGCCGATACCGCCGCGATGGCGATCGGCGTGCGCCTCAGAAGCCTTCTGCGCCATTTGCGCGTGCGACCGCTCGTCTGGCCGGGTTGGCCACCCTCGCGCATGGCCTGAAGGCGTGCGCGCTGGTCGCTCCGGCGCCGGTCGCGCACAGGGGACATGGCGGTTGCCGCGCTCATAGCGCACCGCCGCGAGGCGTTCTCGTGAAAATTGCCGGTTTTCGGGGGCTGAATAGCATCCCGTGTTTCCCTGTTCGACCAACTCTTAGTGTGTCTTCAACCCTATAACGGACGAGACAGGGGCAAGGGTCCGCAGTTCGTCCGGCATGGCCCACGCCTCGGAGCGCGGTGGCCCCTGGATCAGCCTATGGCGCGGCCCTATAACGCAAAGTCCAGCAGTGGCTCGTAATGCGCACCGCCCGCGTCCAGCCTGCTTTCGTAAAGGTGAAAGTGCGTCACGTGCCAGTCGGGCAGCGCCAGCCGGCCATGCTGCGCCAGCCAGCCGCCGATCGGCCCGGTCGACGCATTGATCCGCGCGATGGTGACATGCGGCACGAACCGCCTCGTCTCGGGCGCCAGGCCGGCGCGCCGGCATGCGGTTTCGACCCGCCGCTGGAGGATGGCAAGCGGTTCGCTCTCCTCCACCTTCGCCCACAGCGCGGTGGTGCGCCCCTTGCGCTCGAACGTGCCCACGCCGCGCAGGCGAAGCGTGAAGGGCGCGAGGCGGACCGCCTGCAGCGCGCTGGCGAGATCGTCCGCCTGCGCCGCATCCACCTCACCCACGAAACGCAGCGTCAGATGTAGCTGATCGTCCCCCTGCCACCGCGCGCCGACGACACCTTCCATCGTGTCGATCAGCGGATCGCGGATGTCTTCGGGCGGGCGCAGGGCGACGAACAGGCGGTGCATGGGGCCGCAGGCTAGCAGGCCGATCGATCAGATGCCGGCAGATTCCATCGGGACGACACGGTTTTCCAGCGCATCGTCATCCACCGCGCGCGCCAGCACCGCCGCCAGATCGCCGCGGGCGGTTGTGCCGTCGCCTTCGACATCGTCGCCCAGGCGAATGTTGCGCGCGCCGTCGTCATGCGTGAGCGCGCCGGGGCGGATGATCGCGTAGGGCACGCCAGAGGCCTTGAGGTGCTCGTCCGCCGCTTTCTTGGCTTGAGCATAGTGGTAGAGATCGGAGTCCGGATCGGGATCGTCCACGCCGCGCGCGCTGAGCATCACGAAGCGCTTCACGCCCGCCGCCCTGGCCCGATCGACCAGCGCCTTGGCGCCATCGCGGTCGACCTTGTCGGTCATGTCGGGTCCGGTCTTGCTGCCCGATCCGGCGGCGAAGATCACCGCGTCGATGCCTTCGCAAACATCCTGCGGAAGGTCGGTCAGGTCGCCCTTGCGCGTGGTGCAGCCCGCGGGGAGCGTGGAAGTGTCCGAGCTGTCGCGCACCAGCGCGATCGGCGAATGGCCTGCTTCGATAAGCTGCGGGACGAGGCGCTGGCCGGTATGCCCGGTCGCGCCGGAGACGAGTACGTTCATGGAGTGGGTCCTTCGAATGGGGGTGTCCTAAGAAAGGACGAGCGCGCGACGGCGATGTTCCGCGAAGAGCTCGACACGCCGCTGGAAAAATCCAAGGCCCGCTACAGCAGGCAGATCGTCTCCGAGCACGATGTGAACGCGCTGGGCGCGGCGGACGCAGGAGAGGGACGCGGGTACGACAAACCGCAGACCGGGGTAATGAGGTTAGGGCTGGATGTGCGGGAGGGCTGCGGTCTCGAGGTTATCGATAGCCTGTTCGACAAGAAATGCAGCGCGCTTCAGGAAAATTGCCGCCGGGACCGGCCCAAGGTCGGCAAATTCGAGACCGGGATGAAAAATCCCTGCCGCGTGGATCTTCTGCTGACGGTGCGGGTCGATTTTGACAATTGCGATGCGATGCTCGCCATTCCCGATATACTCACCATAGCCAGTGAGCTCGGCGACGCCTTCCAGGTGAAAAAATTCGGCGGTGCCACCTATATTTGCGCTTTGCGCGCGGACAATGTTGGCATGCTTCCCTTCGTTCGAAAGGAGCGCAAGCCGACGCAGTGTATCGTCGTGCGATTGATTGATCGCATCCCATGGCTGACAATCGAGTATCGCGCCATGCAGGACGGCAGGGATCCGGCTCTTGGCGAGCCGAGTTCGAACTTCCTGCTCTGTCGGGTTGAACGGAAAATCGGTGTTGCGCAGCGACTTGCCGACGATGGCTTCCGAAAGGCTGGAAACGGCGAGGTTCAAAGAGTGCCGCAAATGCCCGATTGCATCATGGACGCCCTTGATGATTGGGTGGGGGAATGGTGCGATATTGAATGCGACGAGGTAGTAGCGATCCTGACCTTCTGCCGGGTCAAGTCTGAGATCGTGTTTGAGGCGCGGTGCCAGGGCATGATCACCTTCCCACAGCGGCTCCATTGCTTCGCGGCCCCATGTGAGCATCTCGCGCGCGTCCGCCAGATGATTCATTGCCGCCTTTCCTGCGCCGCGAAAATGCCGCTGCGCCGGGCGGTTGGCAAGGTCGGAGGCGGGTTGTGCATGGCGGGTCGACGAGAGATACGGGAGCGATGAGCCGCCGGCGGGGTGGTGAGGTTAGCTGGTCAAGAAATCGACCGCGGCGTGAGCAATGAAGCCGCCAGCGAACGCACAAGAGAGAAGGATCACCGCCCAGGGGATGTAGCGATCCATCCAGTCGTGCCATGCCAACTCGCGATCGTTGAGCTGCTTGCTGTATTCCGACAGATCTTGGATGCCGGTGCCGAGTTTAGCGAGCGCGGTCGACAATTTCGGAGGAAGAGAATCGACACTAACGACATTCGGTTCGATCCCCTTCGTCAGCTTTTCACTGGCTGCATCCAACATCACTTTAGATTCAGAGAAAAACCGGGACCATTCCGTTTCCAGTATTTCCTTCACTCGATCGCGGGCTTTCCCAACCGAGTCGATCCAATTTTTAGGAGGGTCGAACAGTGCGGTGAGCGCAGGGTCCTGATAATAGCCGTCGTAATCCGGCGGGGAGATGTGGTTGGCGGTCAGCACCAGTCCCTTGACCTGTTCCAGTTCATGCTCCGCCGCCTGCTGCTTCTCGATCATGGCCTTCCGGACGCCTTCGATGGCCTGACCGACATGGGTAGCCTTCACATAAAGATCGGCGAACACATCATTGGCCTGTTCGAGACGCGAGGATACGGCGACGGTTGAATTGTCGAGTCTGGTGTCCTCTTCGGCGCGGCGCAGGCCGAACGCCATGAAAACGAGGATCCCAAAGGATATCGCCACGATCATGGCGTGGTTGAATTCGAGATCACGGACGAACGGTGTCAGCTCGATCGTACCGGTGGCAGTCTGCCCGAGCGGCAGAACGGCGGTGACGACAGCCCAGAACAGGGCGTTTCGCTTCGCCCGGCGATACACCTCTTTGAAGTGGATCGGCTCTTCGGTGTCCGAATCCACCAGCGGTTTCCGTTCGGTCATCGTGCCCCCTTTGCGCGGGGAAAATGGCGCTGTGGTGGGCGGTTGGCAAGGTCGGGGGGGCCGGGGTTGTGCGCGGTTTCGGCGGAAGCGACGAATATCAAATGTGAAAAGCGGAAAACAGCACCTTTCAGAGCATTGTCGGCGTCTTGAAGTCATTAGCGTTTTTCGAGGCGTAGTGATCGCGCACATTGCAATACGCTAACCATCACCCACATCTCGCGCATCTTTTCGGCACCTCTCGCGCCTGCATCTGTGGGTGCATGAGCCTGCCTCTTGACACTCCCGAACGAAACCGGAACACGCGCCCTATGGCACTTACCAAAATCTCCGTGCGCGGTGCGCGCGAGCATAACCTCAAGGGCGTCGATATCGACCTGCCGAGGGATTCGCTGATCGTCATCACCGGCCTCTCGGGCTCGGGCAAAAGCTCGCTTGCCTTCGATACGATCTATGCCGAAGGGCAGCGGCGCTATGTCGAGAGCCTGTCCGCCTATGCGCGCCAGTTCCTCGAGATGATGCAGAAGCCCGATGTCGAGCATATCGAGGGGCTCTCCCCCGCGATCTCGATCGAGCAGAAGACGACCAGCAAGAACCCGCGCTCCACCGTGGCGACCGTGACCGAGATTTACGACTATATGCGCCTGCTTTGGGCGCGCGTGGGTGTGCCCTATTCGCCTGCGACGGGCCTGCCGATCGAGGCGCAGACCGTCTCCAACATGGTCGACCGGGTGATGGCCCTGCCCGAGGGGACGCGTGCCTATCTGCTCGCGCCCGTGGTCCGCGGTCGCAAGGGCGAATACCGCAAGGAGCTGGCCGAGTGGCAGAAGGCGGGCTTCACCCGCGTGCGGATCGATGGGGAGATCTACCCGATCGAGGAAGCCCCCGCGCTCGACAAGAAATTCAAGCACGACATCGAGGTGGTGGTCGATCGCATCGCGGTGCGCGACGGCATGGAAACGCGGCTGGCGGACTCGTTCGAGACCGCGCTGCGGCTGGCCGAGGGGCTGGCCTATGTGGACCTGGCCGATGGCGTGGTGCCGGGGCGCGAGGGTGAAGCCAGCGCCGAGGGCAACCTCAAGGGCGCAGGCGTGCCCGCCAACCGGATCGTGTTTAGCGAAAAGTTCGCGTGCCCCGTCAGCGGTTTCACCATCGAAGAGATCGAGCCACGGCTGTTCTCGTTCAACGCGCCGCAGGGCGCCTGCGCGACCTGCGACGGGATCGGCGAGAAGCAGCTGTTCGACCCGCAGCTGGTGGTCCCCAATGAAAGCCTGACGCTGAAGCAGGGGGCGGTCATGCCGTGGGCGAAGAGCAACCCGCCGTCGCCCTATTACATGCAGGTGCTCGGCAGCCTCGCGAAGGAATTCGGGTTCGACCTGACCACGCCGTGGCAGGATCTGGGCGAGGACAACCAGAGCATCATCCTCTACGGCACCAAGGGCAAGCGCGTGCCGCTGACCTTCAAGGATGGCCGCAAGCAATACACCGTCAACAAGCCGTTCGAAGGCGTGATCGGCAACCTCAACCGCCGCATGCTGCAGACCGAAAGCGCGTGGATGCGCGATGAGCTGGCCAAGTTCCAGACCGCGCAGCCGTGCGAGACCTGCGGCGGCAAGCGGCTGAACGAGAAGGCGCTGGCGGTGAAGATCGGCGATCCTGACAACGCCATCGACATCGCAACCCCGTCGCAGATGAGCGTGGGCGATGCGAAGGTGTGGTTCGAGGACCTGCCCGAACGCCTGACCGACCAGCAGCAGCAGATTGCCAAGGCGATCCTCAAGGAAATCAACGAGCGGCTGGGCTTCCTCGACAATGTCGGGCTCGACTACCTCAACCTCGACCGCAAGTCGGGTACGCTGAGCGGGGGCGAGAGCCAGCGCATCCGCCTCGCCAGCCAGATCGGCAGCGGGCTGTCGGGCGTGCTCTACGTGCTCGACGAGCCGAGCATCGGCCTGCACCAGCGCGACAACGACCGGCTGCTCGAGACGCTGAAACGTCTAAGAGACCTCGGCAACACGGTGATCGTGGTCGAGCATGACGAGGACGCGATCCGCACCGCCGACTATGTGGTCGACCTCGGCCCCGGAGCGGGCGTCCACGGGGGCGAGGTCGTGGCGGAGGGCACGCTCAAGCAGGTGCTCAAGTCCAAGAAGTCGCTCACCGCGGCCTACCTCAAGGGCACGCGCGAGATCGAAGTCCCGGCCAAGCGGCGCAAGGGCAACAAGCACAAGCTGACCGTCCACGGCGCGCGCGCCAACAACCTGAAGGGCGTCACCGCGTCGATCCCGCTGGGCACCTTCACCTGCATCACCGGCGTCTCCGGCTCCGGCAAGTCGAGCTTCACCATCGACACGCTCTATGCCGCCGCCGCGCGCGAGCTGAACGGCGCGCGGGTGATCGCAGGCGCGCACGACAAGATCACCGGCCTGCAATATTGCGACAAGGTGATCGAGATCGACCAGTCGCCCATCGGTCGCACCCCGCGCAGCAACCCGGCGACCTACACCGGCGCCTTCACCCAGATCCGCGACTGGTTCGCCGGCCTGCCCGAAAGCCAGGCGCGCGGGTACAAGCCCGGCCGCTTCAGCTTCAACGTCAAGGGCGGCCGGTGCGAGGCGTGCCAGGGCGACGGCCTGATCAAGATCGAGATGCACTTCCTGCCCGACGTCTACGTCACCTGCGAGGAATGCGGCGGCAAACGCTACAATCGCGAAACGCTGGAGGTGAAGTTCAAGGGCCACTCCATCGCCGACGTGCTCGACATGACGATCGAGGATGCGGAAAGCTTCTTCAAGGCGGTCCCCCCGATCCGCGACAAGATGGCGATGCTGAACGAGGTGGGGCTGGGCTATATCAAGGTCGGCCAGCAGGCGACCACGCTGTCGGGCGGCGAGGCGCAGCGGGTGAAGCTGGCCAAGGAGCTGAGCAAGCGCAGCACGGGGCAGACGCTCTATATCCTCGACGAGCCGACCACCGGGCTGCATTTCGAGGATGTGAGGAAGCTGCTGGAAGTGCTCCACCGGCTGGTCGACCAGGGGAACTCCGTGGTGGTGATCGAGCACAACCTCGACGTGATCAAGACGGCCGACTGGCTGGTGGATCTTGGCCCGGACGGCGGTGTTCGGGGCGGGGAGGTCGTCGCGCAAGGCACCCCCGAAGAGGTCGCCGCGACCGAGGCGAGCTACACTGGCCGTTATCTCAAGCCTATGCTGGCAAGACAGGCAGAACCGGCGGAGTGAAAATGTGATTGTCCTCCATCAAGCCTGTCCCATGCTTCTCAAAGCATGACCAAGGATATGGAACTAGGACCGGACAGTGGTGTCCAGAATTTTTGATCGCGATGGTCAGTGAATTGTCTCGGCGTCTGACGTGGGAGCGTCGGTCTCGTCGCTTGCGCCGTCCGGCAGAGCGAGATTCTCGCCGCTTCCTTCCTCTGCTTTACTTTGGTCTTCCACCGGTTCTTTCGGGTCAATTATATCTTCCCCGAATTGCTCAACAAAAGCCCTCCTAAATTTCTTATCATACCTGATAAAGCTAAAGACTGGCCAAGTTCGAAACGCGTCCTTGTCGAAGTCTGAGGAGCTAACCACGATCGGAATCTTCTTGCAAACCGTGTCAATGTCTTCCTTAAGGGCTGCTACACATATTTGGAAATCCTCAGAATATGCCCCCCAGTTCTCTTTATCTAAAACAGACTGTGCTTCATCATTCTTGTCATTATGTTTATGTGCACTTGCAAGATTTACCAACAGCATCAGATAAGTGCGCTTATCAACGTTGCTCTTTTCTAGATCGGTAAGGTAGGTAAGGATTTGTGTTGGCGCATCGTAAATTTCGTTCGATATAAGATCAAAGCAAAACTGATTGGCTGCAGAAAACGCTTCGGGCTCTTTAATTGGAAAAATCTTCTTCCAAACAGAGAATATAAGCAAGCCATAGAACTCGAAAAGTATGTTAAGTGCTTGAATGAGGTAATTATGTCTAAGTTCGACTTCCTTCCCAATCTGTTCGTCTGAGCCTTTATGCCCTGCGGAAGCGCATCGCTCCGCATATCGTTTGTTGAAGGTTTTTACGCCATGCGCGACTAAGTTACGCCTTTCGAAAACTTCAATGAAATCAGGCCATCTCTTCCAAAACTTAATTATCGATACATTGAACGCCTTTTCAATATATTTTACCTGCTCCTCATGACTTCCTTTAGAGAATGAAAATATCTCTTCGTCGATAATATGCTCCCAGAATGAATCCATATCTGAAAATTTCAGAACCTTAGAGACCTCAATCTCTTTACTACTAGATTCAAGTCTTTGCGGTTTGAGGCGCAGCATTTTTTCGACGAACTCAACCATCAAAGAGTCGAAAACTGAAATGATAGATAGAAAGACCGAAGAGGGGAGCAGTTCGTAGCCCCTGTGTGTTTTATTGAGAGAGGCGCTTGCATTCAGCAAGTTAGAAAACCACGCTCCGTCAAGTCCGTATATTACGTAATCGTTTTCCTCTGACAGCTTCTCGCCGTGCTTTTGAGCGGCATCAATAATCTCAAATTGCCTCAGTATTCCCGTGTGGATTGCGCGCGAAACTTGAATTGTGAAAACTAGACTATGAAGAGACTGCGCCGCTCCTGATGCGCGATCAAGTATTTCTTCGAGGGCCTCGTGTTCAACACTGTCCCGATCCGTTTCATTCGGAATAGGGTCAATCTCTGTGTTTTCATCGCTTGGTGCGATTAACTCGCTGAGTCGTTTGCGCTCTCCTGCGAGTCGGTAGGTCCCTTTGAAAAAGCTACCGCCTTCCTTGATGGCTACGTACCCAGCGAACTCTTTCTCATTAGCGCTCATAAAATTTCCGTCGAGAGACCTAATATTCCTAGAGCTGTTATTTAGCGACCAATTGATTGCTCATGCAATTCGTTGCTGGCCTTTCCTACACAGATGCGGTGGGTCATTGTCCGCTCACCCCCAAACAAGAGAGGCACCTCCATGTCCAAACCCTCCCCACAGCACCCCGAGCTTATGGGCGGGCCGCCGCTCTCGGCGCGTAAGTCGGCTGAGGAGTGGCAGGCCCACGTCGATGCGGGCCGGATCGGGAAGGGGGCTTCGACCACGCCTGCGCAGCTGCTGCGCCATATGCGCAACGAGGAAGTGCTGCTCGGGCGTGCGGTCTCGGTGACAGTGCATGTGCGGGAGGAATTGCGGGGGCGGTAGGGGTGCCTAGCCCAATCCCATCTCCGTCGGCCCGGACTTGATCCGGGCCCGGGCTTTTCTCTTCGCGCTACCATTGTCTGTTGGTAGGCCTTGGCGGATTAGGCTTCGGCACGCCTGTCAGGCTATCCGTGCGGTGAAAGAAGTTAGCCTTGCCCCGGATCAAGTCCGGGGCGACGAGAGAGGGGAGGGGCGCGCAGTTTGCAAAAGCTGTCCTACACAGCCTCTCTTGTATAGATGAATCGGTCCCTCGCAGCAGATGCTCACGGACCGCTCATGACCCACACTTCCGAAATCCACGAAAACACCGCCAACCTTCCGGTGCTCTCGCCCGACGCGCTGCCGCGCGCGCCACAACAATTCAGTCGGGAGGATCAGGCGTTCTTCCTCGATCGGCTCGCCCAGTGCGGCAACGTGCTCGCCAGTGCGCGGGCGACTGGGATCTCGCGCTCGACCGCGTACCGGATGCGGCGGGCGTGTGCGCGCTTTGCTCGCCTGTGGGACGGGGCGCTGCTGCTCGCGCGGCCGCAGGTCGAGGCGGTGCTGGCAGACCGCGCAATGCACGGGGTGGAAGAGACGATCTATTATCACGGGGAGGCGGTGGCGACGCGCACGCGATATGACGCGCGGCTGCTGCTCGCGCATCTCGCGCGGCTCGACCGGCTGGCGCGTGATTACGCGGCGAGCGATGCGGCGGCGGATTTCGAGATCGGGCTGGACGAGCTGTGCGGGGAGGAGGAGATCGCCTTCGTCACCTGCGCGCCCGCGCCCGCGCCCGATGCCGATGCCGATGCCGATGACCAGGCGTGCGCCGAGGGGCGGGACGAGCTGCGCGAGCAGCGCTCGGCAGAGCGGCCCCGGGCGCACGAGGTTTTTTCGCCCCTGGACACTGTGTCAGGTGTGTCAGGCGGGGGCGAAACGGCGGGGCAGGCGCACCCCGTTTCCGCTCACAGGATGCCCTCCAGCCCCCAGGTCGAATAGGCGTGCAACAGCTGGGTGAAGATGATGAAGCCCATCAGCACGATGCACATGATCCGGCGCTTGCTGAATGCCAGCCATAGGAAGGCGGGGAAGTTGAACAGCATGATCAGGCTCGAAATGGCGAAGGCCGGGTTCTCGACGGCCGCCTTCTGCGCCGCCGCGACCTCCTCCGGCCCCTGCGCGCCGAGCATGATGGAGGCAAGAGTGGAGGCGAGGTTGATCAGCAGCACGCCGCCGGCCACCAGCCGCTTCTGCTGCCAGAAATAGGCGTCGAAATCGGGCCACAGCTCGGGCTCGTCCGGGAACACCAGCGTCGCGATCAGGTAGTAGCCGCCGATCAGGACGAGGACGGCGAAGATGGTCGCGATCCGCATGTCGAGCACGCCGCGCATCGTCCAGATGATGCTCCAGAACGTCGCAAGGTCGATCAGCACCAGCAGGCCGAGCAGCGGGACCAGCCAGCCGACGCGCACGCTGATCGCGGTGGGGTCGACCCCCGCCTTGCGCCGCGCGCGCAGCTTCAGGATGCGGGAGAAGCCCATCAGCATCTCCGCCACCGCAAGGCTGATCAGCAGCGTGAAGAGTTCGAAGATGTAGTCGAATTGCGGATGCACGATGCAGGCCCTCCCCCGGCGCGCCTATCGCCCGGGACCTGCCATCAGGCAAGCGCCCTCAGTCGATCAGGGCAAGTTCCACGGTGCCGTGGCCGCGCTGGATCAGGCCCAGCTCGATCGCGGCGGCGCGGCTGACGTCGATCTCGCGGCCATGGGCGTAGGGCCCGCGATCGTTGATGCGCACCACCACGCTCTTGCCGGTGCGCGGGTTGGTCACGCGCACCCTGGTGCCGAAGGGCAGCGTCTTGTGCGCGGCGGTGAGGGCGTTCATGTCGAACCGCTCGCCATTGGCGGTCTTGCGGCCATGGAAGCGGCGACCGTAGTACGAGGCAACGCCGCTGCGCCAGGTGGGGGGCTGCGCCTCCACCGGCGGATCGAAGGTGTCGAGGTCGACCGCGCGCGGAGCCACGTCGGGCGCGGGCGGTTCAATGTCGAAGCGCGCGAAGCTGGCGTCGAAATCGGCCGCGTCGGCAGGCACGAGCTCGTCGGTCAGCGGCGCCGTATCGGCTGGCGCAATCCTGGCCACCAGAGCCTGCTGGCCGTCCGCATCCTGCGCAACGGCACCGGCGAGCGGCAGTGCGAAAATGCCAAGCGTCAGCGCGGGCAGAGCCGCGCGGCGAAGTCGAGTGGTAATCCCGTCCATGGCGAGGGAAGTTAAGCCCGAATTCCCAATACGGAATATAGGTCAGAGCGTTTCGCCGCGCTTCCGCCACATTTGGCCGGATTACTTCGGACCTTTCGCGGGCCTTGTCGATTATTGCCTGATTTCAGTCGAGAGGCGACCTCTGATCGCGTTTTGCCAGCAATTTCAACCGTAACGCGTTGAGCGAAATGAACCCTGCCGCGTCACGCTGGTCGTAGGCGCCCGCATCGTCCTCGAAGGTGACATGGGCTTCGGAATAGAGGCTGTGCGGGCTGCGGCGACCAACGACACCCGCATTGCCCTTGTACAGCTTCAGCCGCACCTCGCCGGTGACACGTTCCTGACTGTGATCGATCGCCGCCTGCAGCATCTCGCGCTCGGGGCTGAACCAGAAGCCGTTATAGATCAGCTCTGCATATTTCGGCATCAGCTCGTCCTTGAGGTGCGCTGCGCCGCGATCCAGCGTGATCTGTTCGATCCCGCGATGCGCGCGGGCGTAGATCTCGCCGCCGGGTGTCTCGTACATCCCGCGCGACTTCATGCCGACGAACCGGTTCTCCACCAGATCGAGCCGCCCGATGCCGTGCTTGCGACCCAGGTCGTTGAGCGCGGCAAGCAGCGTGGCGGGGCTCATCGCCTCGCCATTGAGCGCTACGCCGTCACCCTTCTCGAAGGCCAGCGCGATGTATTCGGGCGTGTCCGGCGCATCCTCCGGGTTGTCGGTGCGCGAATAGACGTAGTCCGGCGTTTCCTCCCACGGGTCTTCGAGCACCTTGCCCTCGGACGAGGTGTGGAGGAGGTTGGCGTCGGTGGAGAAGGGGCTTTCGCCGCGCTTGTCCTTCGGCACATCGATCTGGTGCGCTTCCGCCCAGGCGATCAGCGCGGTGCGGCTGGTCAGGTCCCATTCGCGCCACGGCGCGATCACGGTCACGTCGGGATCGAGCGCATAGGCGCTGAGTTCGAAGCGGACCTGGTCGTTGCCCTTGCCGGTCGCGCCGTGCGCGATCGCGCCCGCGCCGGTCTCGCGCGCGATTTCGACCAGACGCTTGGAAATCAGAGGGCGCGCAATGCTGGTGCCCAGCAGGTAGTCGCCTTCGTAACGGGCATTGGCGCGCATCATCGGGAACACGAAGTCGCGCACGAATTCCTCGCGCAGATCCTCGATGAAGATGTGCTTGTCCGGAATGCCCATCGCCTGCGCCTTGCGGCGTGCGGGCTCAAGTTCCTCGCCCTGGCCCAGGTCGGCGGTGAAGGTGACCACTTCGAGGCCACGCTCGACCTCCAGCCACTTCGCGATGACGGAGGTGTCGAGCCCGCCCGAATAGGCGAGGACGACCTTGTTGTTCTTGGATGCACTGCTCATGCCGCGCGGCTAGCAGCAGTGCCGCTCTGTAGGCAATCAGGAATAGATGCCGTCAGCGCAGTTGACTGTCCTTGCTGCCGCGCCGGTTGATGCCACTGCTGCGCACGGCCGCATCCTGGCCGGACTGGCATGCGACGCAGCGCTTGACGCCTGGCAGTGCCACCCGGCGTTTCTCGGGAATTTCTTCCCCGCATTCGATGCACCACTCTTCGCTCTCGCCGCTGGGCATGCGCGATCGCGCCGCGCTTACCGCGTCGGAAACGGTATCGTCGATCTGATCCTGCACGGCGCCATCACGCGCCCATCCACCTGCCATGATACTATCCCTTTTTCCGGTTCATCCCACTGAAAATGGGGGCGAACACCAAGAGAATCAAATCGGGCACGCAATAGCGCGGACCAGAGCACGACCTGGACCGAACCCTACCCCTTCGAAAGCAGCGACGCTTCGGCTTCTCCCATATAGTCGCGCGTGTAGGGCAGGGCGTGCCGGTGGCGGGCGTACTGGATCTGGTAATTGCACATCGCGCCGCTTTCGAAGGAGGCGGCAGCCCCAGCGAGGTAGAAGGTCCACATGCGGTAGAACCGTTCGTCATACAGGGAGACAATGCGTGCCCGGTTCGCCTCGCAATTGGCGTACCACGCGCGCAAGGTGTGCGCGTAGTGCAGCCGCCACGTCTCGACATCGGTGGCGATCAGGCGCGATTTCTCGCTCGCGGCGACGGTTTCGCTCAGCGCGGGGATGTAGCCGCCGGGGAAGATATACTTGCGGGTGAAGGCGTCGGTCGATCCCGGAGCGCCCATGCGCCCGATCGTGTGCACCAGCATCACGCCATCGGTCTTGAGCATCTTGCCGGTACAGCGAAAGAAACCATCGAACTGCGGCTGGCCGACATGCTCGAACATGCCGACCGAAACGATCCGGTCGTACTTGGCGCCCGCATCCGCATGGTCGCGGTAATCGACCAGTTCGATGCTGACCTTGTCCGAAAGGCCTGCGGCGGCCACCCGTTCGCGTGCCAGTGCCGCCTGTTCTTCCGAGAGGGTGATCCCGGTGACGTGCACATCCGCGCGCGAGGCGAGGAAGATCGCCATGCCGCCCCAGCCGCAGCCGATATCCAGCACCCTTTGACCGGGCTCCAGCGCCAGCTTGGCCGCGATATGCGCCAGCTTGGCTTCCTGCGCCTGCGCCAGGCTCATGTCCGTGCCGCCGCGATCCTCGGGCCAGTAGCCGCAGCTGTATTGCATGTGCTCGGTATCGAGCATCAGGCGGTAAAGTTCGTTGCCGATATCGTAATGGTGCGAAACGTTCGCGCGGCTGCGCACGGCGTTGTTGAGCTGTTCGCCGTGAAAAGCGATCCGGTTGGCTAGGCGCCTGGCCGTGCTCGGCCGACTGTAACTTGCGCCCGCTTCCCACGGAGCATTGCGCGCGAACAGGCTGACCAGCCCCATCACATCGCCGCGTTCGATCACGAGGCGACCGTCCATGAAGGCTTCGGCCGCGCCCAGTGCGGGGTCCAGCAGGATTTCCCGCGGAACCCGCGCGTCGGCAAAGCGGATCGCAATGTCGAGCGCGTTCGAACCGGGGGTGCCGAAGCGCTCGCGCGAGCCGTCCGCGAAGGCGACCTCAAGGCTGCCACTGGTAATATGGCTGGCGAAGAAGCGGCTGAGGAGCAGGCTGGAGGGTCCGCGATTGCGGCCCTTGTCGCCTGCGGTCAGTGGATCGGACTTTCTGATTTCTGACATTGGTCGCGTTTTACTCCGGCACGAATTCGGGGTTCTGCGCCCCGTTGATACTCAGCCCGATTTCTTTCCCGAAAGAATCCGGTCCAGCAGCGGCGGCTTGCCGGGCTTCGGGGGCAGCTTGCCCGACATCTCGTACAGCATGTTGCCCAGCTGGACCGCCTGGTCCCTGTTCAGCACCATCCGGGATATCAGCACATCGTCCTTGCTCTCGGGCAGGTTGGTGACGGTTTCCAGCCGCAGGACCATGCTGGCGCCGTAATCCTGAGCGGTCCAGCCGACCAGCACACGCACTTCCTCGTCGTTCCAGCTATCGGCCATGGCCGGTCTTTCCTATCCGGTTGATGCAGCGGTCCCGTATCGCCCGGGGGCCGCACCGACAAGGCGGTCACATGCCGGCGTACCATTGGTAGCCACCATAATCCTCCCAGTAGCCCCCCTTGCCAAGACCGATATCGTCGAGGCTGGCGACCGCTTCCACACCGGTCAGATACTTGGCATGCTTGTAGCCCAGCTGACGTTCGACACGGGCACGCAAGGGGGCGCCATTGCGGATGGGCAGCGGTTCCCCGTTCAGCCGGTGGGCGATGATCGTCTGCGGGTGGAGGGCATCGATCATGTCGATACTCTCGTAATAGCGGCCCTGCGTGTAATCGTCCGCACAGCGGAACACGATGTAGTTCGCGCCCTCGCGCACGCGGGCGAGATCGAGGAAGGTGGACAGCTGCGGCCCGGTCCACTGGCCGATCGCGCTCCACCCTTCCACGCAGTCGTGCCGCGTGATCTGGGTTCGCTGGGGCAGGCGCATGATCTGGTCGAGCGAGAGCGAAAGCGGGCGCTCTACCAGGCCGGTGACGGTAAAGCGCCAGTCCGCAAAGCCGTTGGCCGCGTGCTGAGGATAGCCATCGTTCTGCGGATCGGTGGAACCATTGCCGCGAAAGAAGGGCGAGATGTCTTCGGGCGCATATTCCCGGGCAAGCGCATCGCGCGCCCGCACGAAGCGCTGGAGCCCCTTGTGCCAGTCGTCCACGCTTTCGAACAGGCCGCGCCCGGCATCGCTCTGCTGGATTTTGGAGCACGCCCCCAGCATCAGCGCGCCCGAACCCAGCAGCACGGCGCGACGTTTCATCAGGATGCTCATGTCGCGTCTCCAGTATCGGTCTTTGCGAAGGGCGGATTGGCCGGCTCGTGATCGCCGCCCAGCGTCATGGACCGCAGGTGGCCGATCGGCCCGGTCAGCAGGACCAGCGCGACATGGATAACGAAGAAGCCGAACAGCCCCCATGCGAAAAGGAAGTGGATCGACCTTGCGCTCTGGCGTCCGCCGAAGATGTCCAGCAGCCAGGGACAGGCAGCATCCATGCCGGGGCTGATGGCCATTCCGGTCAGGACCATGCCGGGCAGCAGCACGCCCAGCACGAGGCCGTAGGCCAGCTTCTGCAGGAAGTTGTATTTGCCGTCCGAGTGGGTGAAATCGAGCCGCAGGTGCTGGCCGATGTCCCTGCGGATAGCCTGCCAGCGCCACTCCCGCTTGCCAGTCATCAGATCGCGGCCGAAGTGGCCGTTCCACAGCATGGCGATCCACATGCCCAGCAACCCGAAGGCGAAGGGAAACGCCATCAGCAGGTGCCAGTCGCGCGCCTTCGCGAGGCTGTAGAACCCGGGGATGGTCATCCAGCCGGGGAAGCGCGGCACCTCCAGCCAGGCCTGTTCCGGCGCGAAGCCCCATTCGCCCCAGTAAAGGTAGGGGTGGGCGTTGGAGATATTCAGTCCGCTCATGAACAGCACAATGATCGCGAGCAGGTTGATCCAGTGCCAGACGCGGGTCGGGGCAGCATGTCGATTACGCTCTCTATCGCGAGTCATCTTGTGGCGTCCCGTTCCAGATAGATCACATCACGCGGCTGGCTGAGCAGGTGCTGCCCGCTATCGACGAACAGCGTTTCCCCGTTCGCCAGATCGCCGCTGGCGAGGAAGACCGCCGCCTCCGCGACGTCCCGCGGGGAGGTCCTGCGGCGGCGCAGGTTGAGCAGATGCGATCGTTCCGCTTCCTCCTCGCTCTGATCGTGGCTGGGGAGAATCGCACCCGGCGCAAGGCCGTAGATCCGGTCGTCCGGCTGGGCCGCCCCCATTGCGAGCATGCGGATGGTCGCGTCGAGCGCGTGCTTGCTCATCGTGTAGCTGAAGAAATCGGGGTTGGGATTGGCGAGCTTCTGATCGGTGATCTGGATCACGCGGCGCCCCCCGCGCGCGGTTGCATGCGCGAGATAGCTCTGGGCGAGCATGGCGGGCGCACGCGCGTTGACCTGCATGGCCTGGTCGAAGATTCCCGGGTCGAGCGCGGCCACATCGTCGGGCTGGAAGACCGCCGCGGAATTGATCAGCGCGCGCCAGTCGTCCAGCTGAGCCGCCAGATCGCGCGCGAGCGCATCGGCGGCGCCGTTTTGCGCCAGATCGGCCTGCATGATTTGCGCGGAGGGCAGTTCCGCCGCAAGCGCCGCCGCTTCTTCGCCTGACGAGCGATAATGGATCACCACGTGCCACCCGTCCGCGGCAAAGGCGCGAGAGAATGCTGCGCCAAGCCTCTGGGCGCCTCCGGTGACGAGAACGGCTGGCCTGGTCATGGCACGACAAGACCACAGCCCGGGGCTCGAATAAAGGCCAATCTCGGAACGGAGCCGGGTGGCACCGGTTCGAATGCGCAAGGGGGCGGCATGACACTCAAGCGCGACATGGGCCTTGGCGGCCTCATATTTTATGGCACCGGCACGATCCTGGGCGCAGGGATTTTCGTCGTTATCGGCGAGGTCATGGGGGAGGCCGGGCCCGCAGCACCGCTGGCCTATGCGCTTGCCGGGCTGGTCGCCGTGTTCACGGCCCTGTCCTTCGCAGAGATCGGCGCACGCGTGCCCACGGCTGCGGGCGCGATCGACTATGTCGAAGCGGGTTTTGGCGACAGGGCCGCGCTTCCCGCCATCGTCGGCTGGCTGCTGATTGCCGCGAATATCGTCTCCGGCGCCACGATCACCACCGGCTTCGTCAGTTACCTTTCAAGCTTCGTCGCCCTGCCGGGCTGGATGGCAACGATCGGCCTGCTGGCGGTGGTGGGTTTCGTATCCGTCGCGGGTATGAAGCAGGCCGCCTGGTTCATGACCGCGACCACCGCTCTCGGCCTTGTTACTCTGCTGGCCATCTTGTGGCTGGCGCGTGACGGGCTGCTCGCCTGGCCCGGTCTGTTGAGAGACGGGAGCGTGTGGGAGGGGGCTGGCTCCACCGGCTTCACGGGCATACTGGCTGGCGCCTTCCTCGCCATCTACAGCTTCATCGGATTTGGCGACATGGCGCAGACGGCGGAAGAGTTGAAGCGCCCCAAGCGCAATCTGCCGCGCGGGATCGTCGTCACGATCCTGATCGTGCTCGCCTTCTACCTGCTGATCGCAACAGCGTTAGGGGGCCTCAGCGATATAGACGGTATCGCGCAGGCCGATGCCCCGCTTGTGTACGCAGCGACGCGAGGCGGCGAATTTCCGGCCCTGCCGCTGGCGCTCGCCAGCCTGCTGGTGATCGTCAACGGCGCGCTGACACAGATTGTTGCTGCAAGCCGCTTGTTGATGGATCTCGGGCGTGATGGCCGTGGCGGCGTACCGGGAAAGGCAGGCGAGGTTAGCGATACGACCAACACGCCCGTTTTCGCAACGTTGGCCGTGCTGGCGGTCGTCCTGATCCTGGCGCTGTTCGTGCCGTTGGGCACACTGGCGAGTGGAACCAGCCTTGTGATCCTGATGGTGTTCGCGATGGTCAACGCCGCGCTGTGGCGTTTGAAACGAAAGACGCAGCCAGAGGATGTGCCCCATTTGTGGGTGTCCGTTCCTCTCATAGGCCTGGTTCTGTGCGTGCTGACGATCGTCGGGCAGGTACTCCTGTGGACAACCGGGGGGAGCTAAAGCTGGGGTCCGCCCGGCATTTGCCGATCCCGCGCGCGGGTGTCCGCGAGAGCCGCGCGTAACCCGTGCTTCGTCAGGCATGCCGCATCCCGCCTGGTTTCGTCACACGGCTACAGTCGGCCGAGAAACGAACGGCCGGTACCGACTGCTAGCATGCGCAAGGCCAGGCCTGTGCCGATAGCGCGAGAGGATTTTGCTTTCATGCAGCGGGATGTTTGCGGCGAATGTCGTGGATCAGCCGATCCGATACACGGGGGAGGGCTGCGAGCTCTTCGAGCTCGCGACGATCCGGCTTGCCACCGCCGTAGACGAGATGAAACGCACGCCTCACGGGCCAGTCGAGCGCGCCTCTCTCCACCGGCTCCAGCGTGTCGCCCGCTTCGGCGATTCCGGGTTCCACGACCCGCAAGAAGATGCCGCAGCGCCCGCATCCGACGATGGCCTTCACCACGCCCTTGCAGCCCAAGTGGCGCTCGATCGTGGCGCAGGGCTGGCGCGGCTGGGAGACTTCGATGACGGCCGTGCCCAGGCCGTATCGGTCGCCTATGCAGGTCGTGGCTTCGTCGATCCCGTGAACGAACAGGTTCTCTCCCATGCTTCCGGGCCCGCTCAACGTGGGGAGTTCGCCGAATTGATCGCGCAGCCAGACATAGTGGCCGGCAGGGTAGAGATGGACGGCCATGGCGGGGAAGCCGTGGTGCCGGCGATCGACCTGCTCGTCACCCGCAACGCCGCGCAGCCCGATTTCGACCGGGCCTTCGAGGGGCGATTTGGCGATGGCGCTGCGTTTGCCGTCCGGAAGCGAGGCTGCGCGTCCGGCGCAGATCGCTTCGACCAGCATGGTCACGCGGCGTCGACTGTTGCGGCCGCTTCCGCCGCTTCCCGATCGCGCTGCGCGCGGGACTTCTTCTCGGCGGCGGTCTTCAGCTGACCGCAAGCTGCGCCGATATCGCGCCCGCGCGGGGTGCGAACAGGCGCGCTGATCCCGCCTTCGAACACGATGTCGGAGAAGGCACGGATGCGCTCGGGAAGGGAGGTTTCGTAGTCGCTGCCGGGCCAGGGGTTGAACGGGATGAGGTTAACCTTCGCGGGCAGATCGTACTTCTTCAGCAGGCGGACGAGTTCGCGGGCATCCTCGTCGCTGTCGTTCTTGTCCTTGAGCATGATGTACTCGAATGTGATCCGCCGCGCGTTGCTGGCGCCTGGATAATCGGCGCAGGCCTGCAGCAGTTCCTCGATCCCGTACTTCCTGTTCAGCGGTACGATTTCGTCGCGCACATCCTTGCGCACGGCGTGGAGCGAGACCGCCAGATTGACGCCGATCTCTTCGCCGCAGCGTTCCATCATCGGCACCACGCCGCTGGTCGAGAGCGTGATGCGGCGCTTCGACAGCGCAAGCCCGTCGCCATCCATCACCAGCTTCATGGCGTCGCGAACATTGTCGAAATTATACAGCGGCTCGCCCATGCCCATCAGCACGATATTGGTCAGCAGGCGTCCGTCCGAGGTGTATTCGGAACTGTCCTCGACCTCATCCAGCCCGGCCATCGATCCCTTGGGCCATTCGCCAAGGCTGTCGCGCGCCAGCATCACCTGGCCCACGATCTCGCCTGGAGTCAGGTTGCGCACCAGCCGCATCGTGCCGGTGTGGCAGAAGCGACAGTTCAGCGTGCAGCCGACCTGACTGGAGATGCACAGTGTGCCCCGATCCGCGTCGGGGATGAACACCATCTCGAAATCATTGCCGTCGGCGGTGCGCAGCACCCACTTGCGGGTGCCATCGGTCGAGTGGTGCGCTTCGACCACTTCGGGGCGCCCGATCACGAAGCGTTCGGCGAGCCAGGGGCGCATCGTCTTGGCGATATCGGTCATCGCGTCGAATTCGGTTACGCCGCGATGGTAGAGCCAGTGGAACACCTGCTTGGAGCGAAGCTTGGCCGCTTTTGCATCGAGACCGGCCGTCTCGAACAGCTCGCGGATACGGGCCTTGGGCAGGCCGATCAGGTCCACGCGCCCGTCCGCCCGCGGCGTGATGTCGCGCGGGGTCGGCACCGGATCGATCGGTCCGGGCGAGGGCATGAGGTCGGTATTGGCCATGAGAGGCCGGGCATATAGACCTTCGGCGCGGATTTTCCAACTCGTGGATTGCGCCGCGCCCAAACTACCGCGCGCATAGAAAACGGGCGGCTCTTCTTCCGGTAGGGGAGCGAGACCGCCCGTTCGCTTTTGTTATTTCGGGGTCAGGCGGGACGCCTGACCGATACTCTGCCACGCGGGACGTTTCGTGGGCGGGACGGGGCCAGTTCGAACCCGTCGGCGTCGACGGGATCGATCACGGCATTGCCGTCACGTATCTCGATCTCGGAGACCGGTACGATCCGGTCGTCTTCCAGCACCAGCCCGGCGACGTGATCGCGGTCGGGATCGACCAGCATGCGTTTGATGGTGCCGAGGTGGAGCCCGTCACTCGTTGTGAGCGAGTGACCGCGCAGGTCCTGTTCGCTGTTCTCGAGCTGGTAGTCGTCCAGCTCACGAAGGTCTTCGTATTTGGTCCTCATGGGAATTTCTCCGCGTATCGCGCTTGTTCAGGCTTCTTCTTCGATGGTGATGCTGGCTTCGTCGACCAGCAGGACGGCTTGCTGGTCAGCAATCGCGTCCATCGTATCCTGGTCGAGCGCATCGCCTTCGATCCCCTCGGCCGAGATTTCGGAAGCGTTGCGGATGGTGCCGCCCTCGATGCGAAGCGTCGCGCCCGGATTGATATCCTTCGGGCGTTCCACCGGCTGGTCGATGATGAGGGCGAACATCCGGGCGCCATCGTGTTCGATCCAGAAGCCGCGGTCGGTCAGCGGGCCGCCGACGTTGACGGTGCCGGTGAAGCCTTCCTGGCCATAATACGCTTCGGGGTCGGCGACGATGGCGGCAATCGTCATTTCGCCGGCATCTTCGGTGGTCGTGGTATCGGCGCTCTGTTCGATCGCCACGGTGTCACCGGCGATCTGCTCGGTATCGCCATCGTCATCGCCCAGCAGCCACCAGAGCAGCAGCGCAGCCACGATGATGGCCAACACAATCCAAAGCCAGGTCAGGTTGTTCTTCTTTTCGACGGGTATCTCGGCCACGGGCATCCTCCTTTTGATCAGCCTCTGCCGAACGAGCGGGTGGCGAACGCCAGTGTTCCAAGACCAACGGATGAGTGTTTTGGGCTTGCGGTCGATGGGGTCGCGCTGGGTGCAAGCCATCGGGTTCCCCGACCCCTGCCGCTGCGCGATGACGTTCCGCCGTTTGGTCGCAGCCAGACATCGGCTCGGCGCAAGAATGTTACTGGAATGCAACACATCCTTGTTGTGTCACATTCATGAAACTTCGCCCGATGCGGCTCATTCCTTATCCGCATGCCGCATCGCAGACGGCATGGAATTGAAGAAGGAAGTTCCCCCTATGAAAACTCTTATTGCACTACTCGCCACGGGTTCGCTCGCAGCGCTGGCCACCCCCGCCGCCGCTCAGGTTGAGGAAGATTCGCCCTTCACCGGCCTGCGCATCCAGGGCAATGCTGGTTACGATCAGATCCGCGCCGGCAGCAGCGTGGACGACGACCTGAACGAGGACAACAACGACCAGTCCGCCGAAGGCTTCCTGTATGGTGCCACCGTGGGCTACGATGTCGATCTTGGCAGTGTCGTGATCGGCCCCGAAGCCGGTATTTCCGGTTCGACCGCCGATACCGACTTCGACGATGGCGATTTCGAAGGCTTCGGCTTCGGCAACGTCTCTGCCGGACGCGACCTGTTCCTGGGTGCCCGTATCGGCGTGAAGTCGAGCGAAGACATGATGTTCTACGCCAAGGGCGGCTACACGAACGCCAAGCTCAACGTGCGCAGCAATGACGGTACGACCGAGTTCGACACCGATTACGACCTCGACGGCTACCGCGTGGGCGGCGGGCTCGAGTATGCCTTCGGCAATAACCTCTTCACCAACATCGAATACAACTATTCGAACTATTCCGAGGCGGAAGTCGACTTCGGCGGCACGCTACCCAACAGCGACCGCTTCGACGTCGATACTGATCGCCATCAGGTGACGGTTGGCCTCGGCATGCGCTTCTAAGCAGCCTCAGGACCGACGAAAATTAAGGGGCGTGGCCTTCGCGGGCCGCGCCCCTTTCTTGTGCGTCCCCTTGGCGCAGGGGGCAGGGGCAGGTGTCGCTCAGTCGCGCGCGCAGGCGATGGTCGCCGCGTCGATCGCGGTTGCGACCCCCGAAAGACTGTACTGGTCGGTGAAGCGGTTGCCCCCCCGGTCGGTGGCGGACACACGCATCCGCGATCCCGCGCGCATCGCGGCGACGATCGCCGCATCCATCCGCTTGTCCACCGCCCACGCATCCGCTTCGCCCGCGGTAAGGCGATAGGTCTGACCGCCGATCGCCAGGCTGACGCGCCCGTTGGCGGCGAGCCTGCGCGACAGGCGCAGATGGATCTGGTTACGGATCTTGCGGTTGGGCCATGTGCCGACCGTGGCGTAAGGCTCGAAATCGCGGGCGCCTCTGGTTCGTTCACCCTTGGAAATGGCATAGCAGCGCGGCAGGCGCGGATCGCGGAACGCGCCCCAGTCCTCGAATATTCCGAGGGACGATCGTGCGAGGGCCGGTGTCACCTGAACAACGCCGAGGAGCAGCCCCGCGGCGAGGGCCCAGGCCATGGTCCTCTTCCAGTCGAAATCGGCGAAGGCTGTGAAAAATCGCATCTTTACCGCTTGTTATGTCTGCATGGTTAGTGGTGATCGTGGGACAGTTCAGGGATTTACTTCTATGCCTTCGTGCGATGGGTGCCGCAACGGTTCGGGCCTCGATTTCGATCTGAAGATTGCTTTTCAGCCGATTTTCGACTGCGAGGCGGATGTGCCCTTCGCCTACGAGGCCCTGGTCCGCGGGCCGCACGGCGAGAGCGCGCGCTGGGTGCTCGACCAGATTCACGATGGCAACCGCTATGCCTTCGATCAGGAATGCCGCGTTGCGGCGATCCGCACTGCGGTGTCCGCCGGACTGCTGGATGGCCCGGCGAAGCTTTCCATCAATTTCATGCCCAATGCCGTCTACTCGCCGCAGGCCTGCATACAGCTGACGCTCAAGACGGCGTCCGAAACAGGCTTGCCGACGGATCGGCTGATCTTCGAGTTCACCGAGAACGAACAGGTCGATACCGCGCATGCGCGCAACATCATCGATGCCTATGCGTCGCTCGGTTTTGCGACTGCGGTGGACGATTTCGGGGCGGGGTATTCGGGGCTTGGCCTGCTCGCCAATCTCAAGACCGATATCATCAAGCTCGACATGGAACTGATCCGCGGGATCGACGTGTCCGAACCGCGCCGCCAGATCGTGGGTGCGACGGTGCGCCTGTTGCGCGAAATGGGCCGGGTGGTCATCGCCGAGGGCATCGAAACGGCTTCCGAGCTCGAGGTCTTGCGAGATCTCGGCGTTCGCTATGTGCAGGGCTTCCATATCGCGAAACCGATGCTCGGCGCTTTTCCTCCCGTCGATCTGGGCAGGGACCGGCTCGGGCGGGCCGAAGCGGCCTAGGCCGTGCGCTCGGGATAGGAAATCGCGAGCACTTCCCACTCGCGCAGCCCCGTCGGCCCTCTGACCATCCGCACATCGCCGATTTCGGCGCCGCGTACTGCCCGGGCCAACGGGGAGGACCAGCCGACCAGCCCGTTGCCCGCATCCTGCTCGTCATCGCCGACCAGAGTGAGCGTTCTCTCGCGCTCGTCCTCGTCCACCAGCTTCACGGTGGCGCCGAAGAAGACCCGGGTACGGTCCGGTTGTTCGGCAGGGTCGATGACCCGCGCGGCCTTCATTCGCCGCGCGAGATGCGCCAGTTCGCGGTCGATCTCGCGCATCTTCTTGCGGCCATAAAGGTAATCGCCATTCTCGGAGCGATCGCCGTTGCCGGCTGCCCAGCTGACGATCTCGACGATCTCCGGCCGGGCGGTGCCCAGCAGGTGATCGTAGCGCGCTTTCATCGCGGCATAGCCTGCGGGCGTGATCGGGTTGTCGCCTTTCATGCGCGTCAAACCTGCCCGGGGTCAGCGCAGGAAGTCACCCGCCATCCTGGGCTTGCCGTACTGCGCGCGATCGGGGTTGAGCTGTTCGTAGACCGCTGCATTCTCGATCACGCGCTGGACGTAGTTCTTCGTCTCGTAAATCGGAATCCGCTCGATCCAGGTGACGTAGTCGATCCCGCCCTGGCGCGGATCGCCGTTGGCGCGCAGCCAGCGGTTCACGTTGCCCGGCCCCGCGTTGTAGGCCGCGATGGCAAGCGGATAGGCGCCGCCGTAATAGTCCAGCATGCGGGCAAAATACGCATTTCCGAGCTGCATGTTATAGCTCGGATCGGCGATCAGGTTGTCGCGGCTGTAGCCGAGACCAAGCTGGCCTGCCTGTTCGCGCGCTGTGGCAGGCATCAGCTGCATGAGGCCGCGCGCGCCCGCGTGGCTGATCGCGTTGGCCGCGAACTGGCTTTCCTGCCGCGAAATGGCGTGCACCATCGTCCAGTCGGCGCCACCCGGAGGGGTGACGGTGGGGAAGCCCTGTTCCACGAAGCCGCGATGGCCATCTGCCGCAGCGGCTTCTGCGACGTTCACGGCCAGATCCCGGCGGCCGGTCTCGCGGGCCAGCTCGGCGACCAGCGCATGCTCTTCGGGCGTGTCGGCCTGGTCGGAAATCGCCTGGTAGAACTGGATGCCCGTGCGCCAGGGTGTCCCGCGCGCAACTTCGCGCACGGCCCTGGTGAGCGTTGCCTCTTCGAATGCGGTACGTTGCTGGGCGCTCGGCAGCGCAACATTGCTGGTACCGAGCGAGGGAATGTCGCGCCCCAGCTTCGAGAGCGCAAGCTGACCATAGAAGCGGTCCGGGTAAGCCGCAGCCATCTCGTAATAGCGGCTTGATTCGCTGCGATCGCCCGCGCGTTCCGCGGCAAGGCCGGCCCAATAGAACCCCTTGGAGCGGGTCTGAGGCGTCTGCGCGGCTGCGCCGTAGCGATAGAACAGCGGGGCCGCGCGGCCCGGCTGGCCCAGGTTCCAGTAGGCGTTGGTTCCGCCCAGCCACATCAGCGAGGTGTAATCGTCGCGCAGGCGATAGGCTTTCTTGCTGATATCGGTGCCCGGCGCGAACAGATCGTCGACCTTGGCTGCAATCTGCGCCGAAGGATCGGAACCCGCTCCCTGCGCGATCCGCAAGGCTTCGCCGACGAAATCCTCGGGATCGAAGGCCGGGTTCTCGAACGCGGGGCGATTGGCCAGCAGCGCGATGGCCTGGGGCAGTTGCCGGTTCTCGCGGTAGTACTTGGCGAGATTATAGACGTAGCCCGGGTCCTGCTTCGCATCCGCCGGGATAGGCACGCCCGCGGTTTCCGCGCCATAGCCCTGGATCAGCGCCAGCCGGATGGTGAACAAGTCGCGGTCGGCGGGCGATACGCGGGTGATCTGCCGCTGCGCGGCCTCGATCTCGCTCTGCCACAGCAGCGCGTCCATCCGCGCGTCCTCGTCCGCGGGGGTGAACGTGTTGCCGAATAGCGAGACCAGATAGGGCTCGCTCGTCGCGCTCATCCTGCCCGCGCGCCACGCCTCGCGAGCCACCTCGGCGGCTTCCGGGCGGGATACGGAAGAGAGCGCCAGGGCATAGCGCGCGCGGCCCGCATTGGTCACGGGCGGCAGCGCGTCGAAATAGGCTACCAGGCTCTCGGGGGAGGCCGTGCTGCTGTCGAGTGCGTCCTCGGCCCTCTGGCGCAGGCGGTCCGTCTGGGGGAAGTCGGGATAGGCCAGCAGGAAGCTGGCATATTCGGTGAACGGCAGATCGTCCTGCTCGATGAGGTATTCCCACCGGCTGACCACTTGCGCCATCTGCGTGGGGGCGCTGGCGATCAGCGAAGCCCGGGCGCGATCCCAGCTCGCCGCATCTTGGGCGAGGGCGGGCGGGGTGATGGAGGTGGTGGAAACAAGCGCGATGGCCAGAAAGGGAAGTCGGGTCATGCTGGACATTATGGCCGCTGGCTCCTTATCAGGCACTGAACGAATTGGGCGGAAGGGACGAAGCGGTCCCCTGTCTCGCCCCTTATATAGTACTACGAAAGAGCGGCTCAAATGTTCTCAGGCTCCATTCCCGCGCTGGTCACCCCGTTTCGGGACGGCAAGCTGGACGAAGCGGCGTTTCGCACGCTGGTCGACTGGCAGATCGAGCAGGGAAGTTCCGCGCTGGTGCCCTGCGGCACGACGGGCGAGGCCTCCACGCTCTCCAACGCCGAACACCACAGGGTGATCGAGATGTGTGTGGAGCAGGCGGCTGGCCGCGTGCCGATTATCGCCGGATGCGGCAGCAATGATACCAACAATGCGCTGCTGCACCTCAAGTTCGCCAAGAAGGCGGGGGTGACTGCGGGCCTGTGCGTCGCGCCCTATTACAACAAGCCCAGCCAGGCGGGTCTGATCGCGCATTTCAGCCATCTGGCCGAGCATGGCGACCTTCCGATCGTGCTGTACAACGTGCCGGGGCGCACCGTGACGGACATCCTGCCCGAAACCGTGTGCGAGCTGGCCGAGAAATTCCCCGAGGTGATCGTGGCGATCAAGGACGCGAGCGAGGATCTGTCGCGCGTGTCCGACCATCGCATGGGCATCAGCAGGGATTTCTGCCAGCTTTCGGGCAATGACGAACTGGCGCTGCCGTTCAATGCGGCGGGCGGTTCGGGCTGCATCTCGGTCACCGCCAACGTCGCGCCCGCGCTGTGTGCCGAATTCCAGCGGGCCTGTGCCGACAACGATCTGGTGAGGGCGCGCGAACTGAACGACCTTCTCTACCCGCTGCACTACGCCATGTTCGAGGATTCGAGCCCCGCGCCGGTCAAGTATGCGCTCAGCCGTACGCAGAGCTGGATGACCGACGAAGTCCGCCTGCCGCTGGTCGCCTGTTCCGAGCACGCCCGCCGCGCGGTCGACAAGGCGCTGGAGCACGCAGGGCTGGTCTAGTTCCTGAAAAACATCAGTCGGGCGGGTTGTGCTCCTGAATGAAGCGCATGGCGGACTCGAGCATCTGGCGACGCGTGGCCGACAGCGAGAGCCAGTGATCCTCACCATCGAGGGTCACGAGTTCATAGGGCCTGTCGGCATCCTTCAGCGCATCGGCCATCTTGTACGAGTGCGAAAAGGGAACGATTGTATCGTCTTCGCCATGGATCAGCATCACCGGCGCATCTGCACGGTCCGCCAGGCGCCGCGGCGAGACTTCGTCCCACCCGCTTCTCGGCCCGAGCTGCTCTAGAAGCGCCGTTTTCGTGACGCGGCGTTCGCCAGAAGCGCGATAATCCTCCTCGTACATCGCCTTGAGGTCCGTGACGGGGGCGACCGCGACTGCACACCGATAGATGCCCTGCTGCAGAGTAACGCCCGCCAGTGCGGCGTATCCGCCATAGCTCGCGCCCATGATGCAGGCGCGGTCGGGATCGACGATCCCCCGCTCGGCGAGCGCTGAGAGCCCGTCGGAAATGTCGGTCTGCATCTTGCGGCCCCATTCGCCGTAGCCGGCAGACTTGAACTTCTGGCTGCGATTGGTCGATCCACGGAAATTGGGCTGGAAGACGGCGTAGCCGCGCGAAGCGAAGGCTTGCGCCCACCAGTCGAACTGCTCGCGATCCTCGGCGTGTGGTCCGCCATGCGGGAGCAGGATTACCGGCAGGTTTTCGGGCGCGCGGCCTGGCGGCAGGGTGAGGATGCCGTCCATTTCGAGCCCGTCGGATGCGGTGTATTCGATTGTGGAAATCGGCCCGACCTGGTCGGCGGGGATGAGCCTACGCTCCACGCCGAATCCGTCCGCGCGCAGTGTCGCGAGGTCCACGGTAAACCAGGACCCGCTGTCGCCGTTGCCGCTGGTGCGAACCAGCACCTTGCCGAAATCGGGCGTCCAGTCGACCATTCGCATATCGCGTCCGGCAAAGGCCCTCATAATCTTGGCAGCCGCCTCCTGATGCTCCGGGTCGGCGAAGACGGGCCTGCCTTCACTGTCGAGGTAACCGAGCAGGTGCCCGGTGTTCTCTGCAAAATACAAGCGCTCGAACCCTGCGCCCTCCAGGAACGGGTGAGGCGCACCGCCCGCGAGAGGCACTTCGTGCCATCGCGTGACGTCATCATCGCCTCGCTCCGAGTAGATCGCAGTGGCCCCACCGAAGCCGAGGCCGATCAAACCGACTCTGCCGGCGCTCTGGCGCCCCTCGACCAGCCAATCATTGTCGGGACCGCGGATTTCCCAACGGCCGTTCGTTCGATCGATGTCCAGCGTTGCGGCAACCCGCCCATTTCGGTCGATCAGCCAATCCCGGGATGTGCCGGCCCCGGTAGGAGACGCTATCCGGCGATTGTCGTCTTTCTCTATGTCCGTCGCGTAAAGGAACGGACGGCCATGATCGAAAGAATAGGCGCTGCCATCGCGCCGGAATTCGAGGGTTCCGAAAAAAGCCACCCAGCGTCCGTCGATCCGGCGTATGCCGTAGTCCCCGAAAACGGCATTTGCGAGCCGCCGGTCCGAACCGAAGATGGTCTGGATGGGGCCGTCGAAAGTGACCGGAATGACTTGGGCGGTCGCCACTTCGGCCTTGTCGGTCGTGAATCCCCGAAGGTCTTCTGTCTGGCTCCTCACCAGCATGACCCGGTCGTCCCCGATCCAGTCGAAATACCGGATTTTCACGTCGCCCACGGTCAACTGCCGGATCAGGGCGTTTCCCGGGCCGAGAAACACGAGCATCCGTGTTCCGTTCATCCGCACCAAAACTGCGACGTTGTTGCCGCTTGGAGAGATGGCGGCATCCTCGACCTCCGGCAGGTCGCCATAGGCTTCCAGCGGCGGCGGCTCGGCGCCGGCAGATGCTTCGATTGCAAAGACAAGCAGGAACGCCGCGAGCATCGCGCGAAGAACATTGGAAAACATGATTGAACCCCTGATCCCTGATCCCGTGTCTGAGCTGTGCCGCCCTTGCTTTGCAAGAGAAATACAATGCCAAGTCTTTCGTTCTCACGACAGTATGCCTACATCGCGCCACCTTATGGCCCGTCCCAAACCCACCACTTTCGACAAGCGCAAGGTCGTCGCCGAAAACCGGCGCGCGCGCTTCGATTACGAGGTGGAGGAGAAATTCGAAGCCGGCATCGCGCTTCAGGGCACCGAAGTGAAATCGCTCCGCTCGGGCGAGGCGGCGATTGCCGAGTCCTATGCCGAGGTGCGTGATGGGGAGGCGTGGCTCATCAACGCCAATATTCCCGAATATACGCATGGCAACCGGCTGAACCACGAGCCCAAGCGTCCGCGCAAGCTGCTGCTCCACGAACGTGAAATCCAGAAGCTGCTGGGCGCTGTGGAGCGCAAGGGCATGACGCTTGTGCCGCTGTCCGTGTATTTCAACGGACAGGGTCGGGCGAAGGTCGAACTGGCACTGGCCAAGGGGCGCCAGACCAAGGACAAGCGCGATTATATCAAGGACCGCGACTGGCAGCGCGACAAGGCCCGCATCCTGCGCGAGCGCGGGTAAATTTTTCTGCGAAAGACCGGCGCGATTAAGGAACCGGCCATCGCCTTGCGACTATCGCGGCGCCATGCCTTCCGGCACGAGAATTTTTAACCGATTTCAGGGGTGCCCAGCTTGCCCTGCGCATCCCTCGCCACCATCATCGAACGAGCAGTATGAGCCAGGGATCAGACAGCCTACACAAGCCGGCGAAGCGGTCGGCGCCATGGGCTTACCTGCGTCGCTATACTGACCGCGAGAAGCTGGCGCAGAACCGCATCCTGCGGCCTATCGCGCATCGTTTCCTCAGCCCCGAACTCTGGCGCTTTACCCGTCGCAACGTCCCACGCGGTGTTGCGCTCGGGCTGTTTGCGGGATTCGTCATTCCGATCGGCCAGATTTTCCTCGCCCTGATCCTCGCCTTTACCGTGCGCGCGAATGTGCCGATCGCCAGCGGGGTGACGCTGGTCACCAACCCGCTCACCTTGCCCTTCTGGCTCTGGGCGGCCAACCGCGTCGGCCACCGTGTTCTCACCATCGCGCCCGAGACAGGCGCCGCGCTGATGGAGCACGACGGCCTGATGTCGCTGAGTGGGATTTTCGAGGCTGCGGGCGCGACCGTCCTGGGCTTCCTGATCTTCACTGTGCTGTTTCCGCCGCTGGGCTACTTCATCTCCAAGGGCGTATGGCGGCTTGCGATGGGCCGCAGGCGCAAGACGCGGCTCAAGCGTGGAGCGCTGGCACGCCTCTCTGCCCAGAGCGAAGCTTCTAAGGAGAGCGGCCAGGAATGAGCCCGCTGGCCGAACCCACCCGCAACGGCACTCCGCTCGGCTGGGTAGTCCTGCTGCTGGCGCTGGTCGTCAGTGTGATGGTGGTCTGGCTGCTGAGTTCGCTTCCCCTGCTCACCGCTGCCTATGCGGGCGGCCTCGCCACGCTGATGGCGCTGCTGATCCTGCTGCGCGGGAAGGCGGACGGGGCGCGGGTGGATGCGCTCGCCCCTCCCGACTGGAGCGTGACACTGGCGGCCATCGATCAGCCCGGCACACTGGTCGCGATTACCGATCGGGCGAACCGGCTGGTGTGTGCCAGCGCGGCGTTCTCTTCGCGCTTCGGAGTGGAAAAGGCCCCGCCAAATCTCGCGCTGGGTGAAGACGGGGCGGACGAGCTTCTTCTCAAGACCGCGCGCGAGGCCTGGCGCGAGGGCAGGGCGCAGGCTTCTCATCTGGCGCTCGGCAAGGACGATCTGCGCTGGGAGGTAGAGGCGTTGCGCGCCGGGCGCGGCGAGGATCATCTGGTTTGGCGTTTCCGCCCCGAATCGAGCGAGGATCTGGCGAGCGACGTCGGGCAGCTGGTAGCCGGGCCGCTGGGCAAGATGCTGGACCGGGCGGGCGTCGTCGCTGCGCTGGTATCCCCCGAAGGCACGGTCCGCGCTGCATCACCCGCCTTTGTCGATCGGGCGACCGGCGATCCATCGACCACGCTTGCCGGTCGTGAATTTGCAGATTTCCTGCGTCTGGACGAACGCGAGCGGATTTATTTCGCACGCTCCGGCCGCGAGGGCGAGCCGTTTAAGCTGGTTCACGTGCCTCTGAACGATCTCGACGAAGACTGGACGGTCGGACCTGAGGACGCGCCCTCGCTGATGCTGCTGATGGAAGCGCATGCCGCGGTGGCGGACAATGCGGCCAGTGACACCGCGCCCAAGGTGGAAGCGCTGATAGAGGCGCTGCCGCTGGGGCTGGCGATGACCGACCGCGATGGGCGCTTCCTGTTCGCCAATCCCTCCTTTCTTCGCGCGATCGGGCGCCCGGACAAGGGCCTGCCGACGTTTCCCTCTGACCTCGTGGTACGCGAGGACAAGAGCGCGATTTCGGACGCGGTGCGCCGCTTTGGCAAGGGCGGCGTGGCGAGCGGGGATGTCGCCGTGCGGCTGGCCTCGGCCCCTGAGGAGCCGGTCTCGCTCGGCCTCGCCAGCATGCGCGGCCTGGGCGAGCCCGCGGTTCTGCTGACCCTCGCCGATTCGCGTGAGGAGACCGAGCTCAAGCGCCAGATCGCGCAGACTACCAAGATGCAGGCGATCGGCCAGCTTGCTGGCGGGGGGGCGCACGACTTCAACAACGTGCTCACCGCTATCATCGGCTATTGCGACCTGATGCTGCTGCGCCACATGCCTGGCGACAGCGATTACGACGACATCCAGCAGATTCGCGCCAATTCCAACCGCGCGGCCAGCCTCACCCGGCAATTGCTGGCCTTCAGCCGCCAGCAGACCCTGCGGCCCGAAGTGCTGCAGCTGCCCGATGTCGTCTCCGAGGTAAGCCAGCTGCTCAAGCGCCTGCTGGGTGAGAAGATCGAGCTGCGCGTGCGACACGACCGCGATCTGGGCCCGGTCCGCGCCGACCCGGGCCAGCTGGAGCAGGTGATCGTAAACCTCGCGGTCAATGCGCGCGACGCGATCGCGGCGCAGGGGGACGGCACGGGGACGCTGGTCATGTCCACCCGCAAGGTCTCCGTGAAGGAGACCCGCAGTCACGCAGCCGACATGCCGCCAGGCGAATATACCGCGCTGATCGTGCGCGACACTGGCGGGGGCATCCCGCCCGCGGTGATGGGCAAGATATTCGATCCCTTTTTCACCACCAAGGAGCTGGGAAAGGGCACCGGCCTGGGACTTTCGACCGTGTACGGCATCATCCGCCAGTCGGGCGGGCATGTCTATGTGGAAAACGTGGAAGGGGGCGACGGGCTCGGCGCGGGCGCACGTTTCGCGATCTATCTGCCGGTCCATCGCGGTTCTGCGGGCGAAGACAGGCGCGCAGAGCCGGATGAGCCCGCCCGCGCGTGGTCGAGCGGGGGGCGGGTGCTTCTGGTCGAGGACGAGGATATGGTCCGCGCAGTGGCCGAGAGGGCATTGGTTCGCGCCGGATTCACCGTCAACGCGCAGCCCGACGGGGAGGATGGTCTGGCGGAGATTGCCAATGGCGGCGAGTTCGACCTGATCGTCTCCGATGTCGTCATGCCGGGGATGGATGGACCGGCAATGGCCCGTGCGATCCGCAAGCTGCGGCCAGAGATTCCGATTCTCTTCATGTCAGGCTATGCCGAGGAAACCCTCCGGGACGAGATCAACATCGAAAATATGCATTTCATCGCCAAACCGTTCAGCGTGGAACAGATTTCGCGCAAGGTTGGTGAGGTGCTGAGTTCGGTAAGTAACTGATTCCACAGGCCAGAGTGCCTGGATCGAGGAATTTTCGTTCTCCCCTTGTTCTTTTAGAACATAAGCGGTACATATTGCTCATGTCGATAAGGGCTCGGCCCGACTAGGCACATCAAGGAGAGCGTGCGATGGCTGCGAAACTCAAGCTGGTAGATGACAAGGAAAGCAACGTGGACCGTCAGAAGGCGCTCGACGCCGCCCTCGCACAGATCGACCGGGCCTTCGGCAAGGGCTCGGCAATGAAACTGGGCTCCAAGGAAGCGATGAACGTCGAATCGATTTCGACCGGATCGCTGGGGCTCGACATTGCACTCGGCATTGGTGGCTTGCCCAAGGGGCGTGTGATTGAGGTCTACGGGCCGGAAAGCTCTGGCAAGACGACGCTTGCACTGCATGTGATCGCAGAGGCGCAGAAGGCCGGCGGCACGGCAGCCTTCGTCGACGCGGAGCATGCACTGGACCCCGTCTACGCCCGCAAACTGGGGGTCGATATCGACGAGCTGATTGTCTCGCAGCCGGATACGGGCGAGCAGGCGCTCGAAATTACCGACACGCTTGTTCGCTCGAACGCGATCGACGTATTGGTGGTCGATTCGGTGGCCGCACTGGTGCCCCGTGCCGAGATCGAGGGCGAGATGGGCGACAGCCATGTTGGCCTGCAGGCCCGTCTGATGTCGCAGTCGCTGCGCAAGCTCACCGGCTCGATCAACCGGTCGAAGTGCATGGTGATCTTCATCAACCAGCTGCGCATGAAGATCGGCGTGATGTACGGAAACCCGGAGACGACCACCGGTGGCAACGCACTCAAGTTCTATGCTTCGGTGCGACTCGATATCCGGCGCACGGGCCAGATCAAGGACCGCGACGAGATCATCGGCAACTCGACCCGCGTGAAGGTGGTCAAGAACAAGGTCGCCCCGCCGTTCAAGCAGGTCGAATTCGACATCATGTACGGCCAGGGCATTTCGAAGATCGGGGAAATTCTGGATCTCGGCGTGAAGGCGGGAATCGTCGAGAAATCGGGCTCGTGGTTCTCCTACAACTCGACCCGGATCGGCCAGGGGCGCGAGAACGCTAAGACCTTCCTCAAGGAAAACCCCGAGATTTGCGACAAGTTGGAGGCTGCGATTCGCGGCAAGACCGACGATGTCGCCGAGGAGATGATGGTCGGTCCTGACGCGGAGGACTGATCCCTTCTTCTCTAGCGGGCGCAAGGGAGCGCCCGGAAACCCGGAAAGCCGGTTGCGGCCCTTCCTCGTGAAGGCATCGCAACCGGCTTTTCCGTTGGGGGCGCGTCCGAACAGGGCGGGAGGATGGTTTGATCCACCGCCTTGTACCGCCGCCGTTCTGCGAAAGCTTGTCGGTAGGGTGCTTCTTGCCTAACTCGGCTGCATCATGACGAGCACCAACGACATCCGCCGGACCTTCATCGAGTATTTCGAAAAAAGGGGCCATGCCCGCGTCCCATCCGCACCGCTGGTGCCGCACAACGACCCCAGCCTGATGTTCGTCAACGCGGGCATGGTTCCGTTCAAGAACGTGTTCACGGGGCTCGAAACCCCGCCTGCCCCCCGCGCGGTCAGCGCGCAGAAATGCGTGCGCGCAGGGGGCAAGCACAATGATCTCGACAATGTCGGCTATACCGCCCGGCACCACACTTTCTTCGAGATGCTCGGCAATTTCTCTTTCGGGGACTACTTCAAGGAACAGGCGATCGAACATGCCTGGACCTTGCTGACCAAGGAGTTCGGGCTCGATCCGGATCGACTGCTCGCCACCGTCTACCACACCGACGACGAGGCCTACGCCTTGTGGCAGAAGATCGCGGGTCTCCCGGAAGAGCGCATCATCCGCATCGCCACCAAGGACAATTTCTGGGCTATGGGGGACGACGGCCCCTGCGGCCCGTGCTCGGAAGTCTTCTGGGATCACGGTGACCATATCGCCGGTGGCCCGCCTGGATCCCCCGATGAAGATGGCGACCGTTTCGTAGAAATCTGGAACCTGGTGTTCATGCAGAACGAGCAGCGGGGCGGGGAGATCGTGGGTGACCTGCCGAGCCAGAACATCGACACCGGTATGGGGCTGGAGCGGATCGCGGCCGTCCTTCAGGGCGTGCACAACAACTACGATACCGATACCTTCAAGACGCTGATCGCCGCAGCCGAGGCGCAACTGCACGAAGGCGCGAGCGAGGCGACCATCGCCAGCCACAGGATCATCGCGGACCACCTGCGCGCTACCGGATTCCTGATCGCCGACGGCGTGCTCCCCTCCAATGAGGGGCGCGGGTACGTGCTGCGCCGGATAATGCGACGCGCCATGCGCCACGCCCACCTGCTGGGCGCGGAAACCCCTTTGATGCACCGACTTGTCCCGACGCTCGTCGGCGAGATGGGGCAGGCCTATCCCGAACTCGTACGGGGACAGGCGCTGATCGAGGAAACGCTCGAACGCGAAGAAACCCGCTTCCGCGAAACGCTGGAGAAGGGCCTGCGGCTGCTCGACGAGGCGACCGGCAATCTTGCGAAGGGTGACGAACTCGATGGCGAGGTCGCCTTCAAGCTCTACGATACCTACGGCTTCCCCTACGATCTGACCGAAGACGCTCTTCGCGCGCAGGGCATCGCTGTAGACCGTGATGGCTTCGATGCCGCAATGGCCCGCCAGCGAGAGGCGGCGCGCGCCGCATGGAAAGGCAGCGGCGAGGCAGCCGACAGCGAAGTCTGGTTCGCCATTGCCGAGCGCGAGGGCGCGACGGAATTTACCGGCTACTCGGCAAGCCAGGGCGAGGGGCGCGTGGTTGCCATCGTCAAGGACGGCGCGGAGGTCCAGTCCGCCGGGGAGGGGGACGAGGTTGTCCTCCTTACCAATCAGACGCCCTTCTATGGCGAAAGCGGTGGCCAGTCGGGCGATAGCGGAACCATCAGTACCCATGCGGGGCTGCGGATCGCGGTACGTGATACTGGCAAGCCGCTCGGTCGCCTGCACACCCATCAGGGCGTCGTGGAAGCGGGCAGCGTCACGGTGGGCGACGAAGTGCGCCTGTCGATCGATGTGGACCGGCGCGATCGTATCCGGGCCAATCACTCGGCCACGCACCTCGTTCATGCAGCGCTTCGCAATCGGCTTGGCGAGGGCGTGACGCAGAAGGGCTCGCTGGTGGCGGAAGGTCGCATGCGGTTCGACTTCTCTCATCCGACGCCGCTCACCGCAGAAGATATCGCGGCCATCGAAGCCGAAGTGAATGCCGAGATTCGCGCCAACGAGCCGGTCGATACCCGCCTCATGTCGCCTGACGAAGCGGTGGAAGCAGGGGCACTTGCCCTGTTCGGCGAAAAATACGGTGACGAGGTTCGCGTGTTGTCGATGGGGCGCGCCAGCGGCGAGGGGCGAACCTACTCGGTGGAACTGTGCGGCGGGACACATGTGAATGCGACGGGCGACATCCAGCTGTTCCGGATCGTTTCGGAAAGTGCGGTCAGTTCGGGCGTACGCCGGATCGAGGCGCTGACCGGAGAGGCGGCTCGTGCCTGGTTGGTTGCGCGGGAGGAAGGGCTGAAGGATGCTGCCGCCGCGCTGCGCACGACGCCGGACGAAGTCACGGGCCGCATCGAGGCGCTTCTCGACGAACGCAAGCGGCTCGAAAAGGAACTGGCGGCGGCGAAGAAGCAGCTGGCCCTTGGTGGCGGCGGGAGCGCCGCTGGACCGCAGACCGAAAAGGTGGGCGAGATCGCCTTCTCCGGCCAGGTGATCGAGGGGCTGGACCCCAAGGAATTGCGCCCGCTACTGGACGAGGCCAAACAGCGCCTCGGCTCCGGCGTGGCGGCGTTGTGTGCGGCAGGCGAGGACAAGGCTGCGTTTGCCGTGGCGGTGACGGACGATCTCACGGATCGCTTCAGCGCGGTCGATCTGGTGCGCGCGGGCGTCGCGGTGTTGGGAGGAAAGGGCGGCGGCGGCCGCCCGGACATGGCACAAGGCGGCGGCCCCGACCCGTCGAAGGCCGAGGCCGCGCTCGATGCCGTGCGTCAGGCGCTGCGCGAAGCGGTCAGCGCCTGAGGTTCGGGCCTAGCGTGCGCCGCTGCCGGCGCGGCGCGCGTCGGGTTCGCTCCCGCGATTGATGCCCTCACCGCCGGTATCTGCCGGGCGGCTGGCATCGCGGCGCGCCGACGGCTTCGCCTTGCCCTTGCCTTCGACATTCTGCGGCTTGAACTTTTCGTCGTTCGGGATCGGTTTGGTCGGGTCGATATCGGACATTTTTCTCTCCTTCACCCGACCAATGCGTGAGCGCGGCGAGAGTTCAAATTTCCTTTGCGATTTTCCATACTTCTGCCCGCGTAAAGATCTCGAAGGGCGGCTTTCGCAGGCAGAAGAACATGCTCGACGCTGGCCGGATCGCCGCTGAGAAGCGCATCCTCCAGTGATCGGACGATGGAGACACGACGACTTTCGCGTTCGGGCGGAAGGTTATCGCCTGCCAGGCGCTGCGCCAGATGCAGCAGGTCGAAAGCCGGGCGAACCTGCAGGAAGCGATCGATCATGGCTTGCGTCGCCACCGTTCGGCCCGGCTGGGCCCCGCGATGCGACAGCGCCTGGGTCACGAACTGGCCCGCGCCGAAGCATTCGTAAGCGATGCAACCACCAAAGCCGAGGCGTTCACGGTCTTCATAAATGGTGCAAGTGCCGCACTGGGCCAACCGGGGGCAGGGCTCGCCACTGCGCTTGCTAGCCGCGAAGCCAGGCATATCGTCGGAGGGATAGGCAACGCAGCACAGCGCCGCGCAGTTCGCGCAATCCGATCTGCTGGCGATCCGTTCCAACATGTGTTGTCTTTCAGCCTTCCGCGGTGCTCGTGCGGAGCTTGGGCGCGTGTTCCAGCGCGCCCTCGGTCTGAATCTGCGTACGGTACTCGTCACGCTTTTCGTGGATCGAGGCGATGACGGGCCCCATCGCCACGCCGATGTCGACCAGCACCGCCTCGGAAAGCTGCAGCGAGCTTTCCAGCGTTTCGGGGACGGCGTGGCTTGCGCCGGCGCGATAGAGCTCGGCCGCATGCTGGATATCGCGTGCGCGGCTGACGATCAGCAGATCGGGATAGGCCTTGCGCAGCCGCGCGACGAGACGCTGCGCGAGTACCGGCGCATCCATGGTCAGCACGATGGCCGCAGCATCCTGCACCCGCAACGCCTGCAGCGTCTCGCGCCGGGAGGCGTTGCCGAAATAGACATTGTAGCCGTCGCGCTTGTCCTGCTGCACAAGATCGGCGTCGGATTCGATGCTGATATAGGGCTTTCCATGGACGGTGAGCATGTCTGCCACCAGACGCCCGACACGCCCGCCACCCACGACGATGACCCGCCCGGCCGGCAAGGTATCGTCGGGAGAAATATCGGGCACCGAATCCACCCGGCGCGCCACCGCACGACCGACCAGTGCGAGCAGCGGCGTTATCGTCAGGCCGATAGCGGTGACGATCTGCCAGAACTGTGTCGTTCCGGGCTGAATCAGCATGGCCGAGCTGGCGGCAGTCAGGACGATCAGCGTGGTTTCGGACGGGCTCGCCATCAGGATGCCGGTCTCCGTCGCAGTATTGCGCCGTGCGCCCATCAGCCGCAGCAGCATGCCCGTGACGAAGGCCTTGAAGGTTACCACAAGCACGACTGCGGTGAGGATCGTGCCGAGGTTTGCACCCAGCACCTGCAAGTCGATACTCATGCCGATGGTAATCAGGAAGATACCGAGCGCGAGGCCCTTGAACGGCTCGATAATCGCTTCGACTTCTCCGTGAAAGTCGGTCTCCGCGATCAGCAGGCCGGCGATCAGCGCCCCGACGATGGGGGAGAGGCCTGCAACGCCGGTGGCGAGGCTGGCGCCGATAACCACCAGCAGCGTTGCCGCCAGGAATACCTCCGGGCTCTTGGTACGGGCGGCCTGCGCGAACAGGATCGGCAGCGCGTAGCGACCGACCACCAGCAGGGCCGCGACCACCGCGGCGCCCTGCCAGAGTGTCGTCCACAAGCCGGTCATCCCGTCGGCCTGTGCATAGGGGGCGAGCGCGCCGAGCATGAAGATGATCGGCACGATGGCGATATCTTCGAACAGCAGCATCGAAAGCGCGGCGCGGCCGACGGGCGAATTGGTGCCTGAAATCGGAAGCACGATGGCGGTGGAGGACAGCGCCAGCGCAAGGCCAAGAGCCATCGCCCCGGTCCAGTACTGGCCCATCATGGCCAGCAGCAGCGCAATCGAACTGCCGATGATGAGCAGCTCAAGCGCGCCGAGGCCGAAGACCAGCTTGCGCATTTGCCACAGGCGCTTGAACGAAAGCTCCAGACCGATCGTGAACAGCAGCAGGATGATCCCGAACTCGGCGAATATGTCGAGCGAATCCGGTTCCGATATCGTCACATGCGTCAGCCATGCGACTTCAGGGGTGAGCGCGCCCAATCCATAGGGCCCCACCAGAATGCCGATCAGCAGGAAACCGATCACGGGCGTGATGCGAAAGCGTGCGAACAGCGGGATGACGATCCCTGCTGCGCCCAGGATTACCAGCGCATCGGAAAGCGCGGTTGTCGGTTCGAGTTCGCCAGCCACGGTTCAGCCTATACCCCGGTTTGCCTGACTTTGAACCCTCGATCCGCTGCAATGCGGCACAAGGGACAAGGTGAAATCAACCGCCACCCGGGGTGCGCGGACCGGTGGGCTGGGTATCCTGCGCGGCAGCTTCGGATTCAGCCTCGCCGATGCGCGGCGAAACCTGGCCCACGCGCTTGTCCCACTCGATCTGGTAGAGATCGAAGCGGCGATCCGCGAGGTTGCGCACCGTGCCTTCGGCACGCGCCCAGCTCAGGTCCGCGAGGTTTACGTCGCTGATCGTCAGCGTCTCGACGTTCTCGCTCGCCTCGGCAGCAATCCCGTCGCGCGCGAAGGGGAAGTCGCAGGGCGTCAGGATGCAGCTTTGCGCGTACTGGATATCCATGTTCGCCACGTTGGGCAGGTTGCCGACGTTCCCGCTGAGGACGGTGAAGCACTGATTCTCGATCGCGCGGGCCTGCGCGCAGTAACGCACGCGCATGTAACCCTGACGGCTGTCCGTGCAGAAGGGCACGAATATGATGCGCGCGCCTTCGTCGACCAGGCGGCGCGCCAGTTCGGGGAATTCGCTGTCGTAGCAGATCAGCACGCCGATCGGCCCGCAGTCGGTGGGGATGGCGTCGATCGAATCGCCACCCTTGATGTTCCACCAGTAGGCCTCGTTTGGCGTCGGGTGGATCTTTTCCTGTGCATGGATAGATCCGTCGCGCAGGCACACATAGGCGACATTGTGGATGTCACCGTCGTCCATCCGCGTAGGGTGCGAACCACCGATGATGTTGATGTTGTAGCTGAGCGCCATCTCGCTCAGCTTCTGGCGGATTTTCGGGGTATAGCGGCTCAGCGCCTCGATCGCTTCGATCGGGCTCAGTTCCTTTTCCTCCGCGCTCAGCAGCATCAGCGTGAAGAGTTCGGGGAAGAGGATGAAATCGCTCTCGTAGTCCGCCGCGACGTCGACGAAATATTCGACGTGGCGCATGAACTCGTCGAAACCGGACACCGCGCGCGCCTGCAGCTGGCAGGTGGCGATCCGCACGCTTTCGACATCGCGGGGCAGCCGGTGTTTGCGCGGCGCGTCGCTGTCCACGTAGGGGTTGCGCCAGACCATGCGCACCGCGAAGGCCTTCGACTTCTTGTCTTCGGGCAGGTAGTTTTCGAGGATGCCCTGCGGTTCGAACCCATTGGCCAGCTGGAAGCGCAGCACGGGATCGTGAATCTTGTTGTCGATCACCTTGTCGAGGTAATCCTGCGGGCCTTCGGCATTGTTGCGCTTGCGGCGCATCGCGTTGGCGAGGCCGGGCATGCGGCCACCGAACACGATGCCCGAAAGGTCCAGCCGCTCGGCCAGCGAACGGCGTTCCTCGTACAGGCGACGCCCCAGGCGCGTGCCACGCACCTTGGGGTCGACGCACATCTCGTAGCCGTACAGCCAGTCGCCGGTCGGATCGTGGCGGCTGCCAAAGCCGTTGCCGGTCACCTCGTCCCAGGTGTGGTTGGAGAACGCGACATTCTCCGACAGGCGCATCGAGGCGCAGTAGCCCACGATCTGCCCATCGAGCTTGGCCACGAAGCAGCCGTCGCGGTAGTTGTTCAATTGCCCGCGTATCTCGCCCAGCGTATAGGGCGGCAGATCGACATAGGCGCGGCTGACGAGATCGGCGATCTCGCGCACGTCCTTCAGCTTCGCTTGCCGGACTTCCAGCCGCGCCTTGGTCTTTGCAGTGCCGCTCAATGTCTTAGGCCGGGGCCAAGCCCTGCTTCTTCATCTCGGTTTCGAGGTTGTTCACGATCGCCTCGAAGAACTGCTCGGTCGTCAGCCAGCTCTGACCCGGGCCGATCAGCAGGGCGAGGTCCTTGGTCATCTGGCCGCTTTCGACCGTCTGGATGCAGACCTTTTCCAGCGTTTCCGCGAACTTGACGACATCGGGCGTATTGTCGAACTTGCCGCGATACATCAGGCCGCGCGTCCAGGCGAAGATGCTGGCGATCGGGTTGGTCGAAGTCGCCTTGCCTTCCTGATGCTGGCGATAGTGGCGGGTAACGGTGCCGTGCGCGGCTTCCGCTTCCACCGTCTCGCCGTCCGGGGTCATCAGCACGCTAGTCATCAGGCCGAGCGAGCCGAAGCCCTGCGCCACAACGTCGGACTGCACGTCGCCGTCGTAGTTCTTGCAGGCCCATACGAACTTGCCGCTCCACTTGAGCGCGGCGGCCACCATGTCGTCGATCAGGCGGTGTTCGTAGGTGATCCCGGCGGCCTTGAACTTGTCCGCAAACTCGGCGTCGAACACCTCCTGGAACAGGTCCTTGAAGCGGCCATCGTACTTCTTGAGGATCGTGTTCTTCGTGGAGAGGTACACCGGCCACTTACGGTCGAGCCCGTAGTTCATGCAGGCACGGGCGAAGTCGCGGATTGAATCGTCGAGGTTGTACATCGCCATCGCGACGCCCGAGCTCTGGAATTCGTACACGTCGAGATCGATCTTCTCGCCGTCCTCGCCTTCGAAGACGAGACGCAGCTTGCCGGCACCGGGGATGAGCGTGTCCTTGGCGCGATACTGATCGCCGAAGGCATGGCGGCCGACGACGATGGGGTCGGTCCAGCCGGGCACCAGCCGCGGCACGTTGTCGATCACGATCGGCTCGCGGAAGACCACGCCGCCCAGGATGTTGCGAATCGTGCCATTGGGCGAGACCCACATCTTCTTTAGGTCGAATTCCTCGACACGCTGTTCGTCGGGGGTGATCGTGGCGCATTTCACGCCCACGCCGTACTGCTTGATCGCGTTGGCGGCATCCACCGTGATCTGGTCTTCGGTTTCGTCGCGCTTTTCGATCGAGAGGTCGTAATATTTCAGGTCGATATCGAGGTAGGGGAGGATCAGCCGCTCGCGGATCCACTGCCAGATGATCTTCGTCATTTCGTCGCCGTCGAGTTCGACAACCGGGTTCTTGACCTGAATTTTTGCCATTATGGGTACCTGCTGATCCGCATGTTTCTGAATGGGGGTGAAATCTGGCGCGGCTTTAGCAGAGGTCGGGGCTCACGCAAGGCGGGCGAACCGTGCATCTATCCCTCCGGGCGCAGATCCTCATGGCAGATCCAGTGTTCGAAGCCAGGCCAGGGCGCCCGCGTCCTGCCCCTTGAACTTCGGCCCGTCACGCAGCGGCGCGACAAGCAGGCCAGCATCACCGGGAAGTTGCCATTTGATGCGATGATAGAGCTGGGAGCGTGTCAGTTCGCTCGAGATACAGTAGACACCGGGCGAAAACCGCCGTCCGTCCCCGTGCAGTTCCAGATCTTCCGGAACGTCTTCCGGGTCCCGGACCACGAGAAGATAGAGGGATTCTGCCAAGGGAATTCGCCAGAATGCTTGCGGGTGACGTAAAACCCGGTGCCCTGTCGTACCCGGGTCAGGGGCGTGCCCGGGCGAGGAAATCCCCCATGGTGGGCGTACCAAGATTTGAACTTGGGACCCCTACGATGTCAACATAGTGCTCTACCCCTGAGCTATACGCCCGCACCATGGGGATGTCGCCTTGACGGCGGACGCGCCAGATAGCCGCGCGGCGCGTCGGTTACAAGAGGCTAAAGCAGCGCTTCCTTCGCATCGGCGAAAACCCGGTCCACTTCCAGTACCAGATCGCGCAGGTGGAACGGCTTGGACAGTACCTTTGCCTGCGGCTGGTCGGCACTGGCCTTGAGCGAGACCGCGGCAAAGCCCGTGATGAACATCACGCGGGTTTCCGGGCTCATCTCGTTGCAGCGCTGGGCCAGTTCGATCCCGTCCATTTCCGGCATCACGATATCGGACAGCAGAAGGTCGTATTCGCCAGTTTCCAGCAGCGGCAGGGCCGCCGTGCCGCAATCGACCGAATCGACTGCGTAGCCCGCTTTTTCCAGTGCGCGGCTCAGATAGGTCCGCATCGCTTCCTCGTCCTCCGCCAGGAGGATTCGCCGGTAATGTGAAGGTTCGCTCATAGGACGCCTCCATAGCGCGAGGCGCTTAATGAATCTTTGGCGTGGGCGGGGCTTGCCCTGCTTTGACACACACCCTCTTCGGGTACAGCGTGACACCGATGGAAGCGGCGGCGCACAGCGATTCGCGGGAGGTGATCCCGGGAGGCATGATCCCCGGAAGCGGGGTGCCAGCCTTCACCCTGCTGGGCGTGCGTCAGGCGAAACTTCCGGTGCTGATCGCTGCGCCGCACGGCGGGCGGTCCTATCCAGCCGAAATCGAATCGCGCATGCGCAACCCGGGGATCGCCAAGCTGCGGCTGGAGGATCGCCTGGTTGACGAACTGGCGACAGCTGTCGCTGATCTGACCGGCGCGGCCACGCTGGTGGCGCATGCGCCGCGAGCCATGCTCGATCTCAACCGTGCGCCCGACGATCTCGACTGGTCGATGCTGGGGGAGGGGCGGCCGACCGGGCAGGTCCATTCGAGCGCGAATCGGCGGGCGCGTAGCGGGCTCGGGCTGGTGCCGAGGCGCGTTTCGGGGGTGGGCGAGGTCTGGAATGCTTCGCTGTCACATGCGGAAGTGGCCGATCGTATCGCGGGCATTCACGAGCCCTATCACCGCGCACTCTCCAGGGCGCTCGGCGAAATTCGCAAGGCGTGGGGCGTCGCCCTCCTGATCGATCTGCATTCGATGCCGCCGTTGCGGGCCCGGCACCCCGGGGAGCGGGCGACCGAGTTCGTGATCGGAGACCGATTCGGAGTTTCCTGCGACGACGCGATTGCCAGCCGGGCGCTGCAGTTTCTGGCTAGGAACGAACGCGGGGCGGCGCATAATCGACCCTATGCGGGAGGCTATGTTCTGGATCGGCATGGCAGCCCGCCGCTGGCCATCCACGCCCTGCAGCTGGAAGTGTGCCGGAGCCTCTATCTCGATGCACGCTTCGACGGGCCGAGCGCGCGCATGCCCGCTCTGGCGCGTCTGGTGGCGGAACTGGTTCGCGAGCTGGCGGATGAAATCCTGCCTGATAGGGGCGTGCACGGCCTGCCGCTCGCCGCAGAATAAAAAAACCACCTCGTGCAAGATTGCACGAGGTGGCCAAGGTTCAGGGAGGAAACACGCTCGAAAGCGTGCTTATCCGGGGCGGCTATGAGGGGGGGTGCCGCCCGGACACCACAGATTTGGGGTGCCTCAACGCATTGTCAACCATCGCCCGGACCGCTTGCGACCCGGGCGATGTGTGGAGGCGTGAAAGACGGTCAGGCGGCCGGTTTCTGATCGCCCGAGGGCATCTTGCCCTGCTGTTCCTGGCGACCGAAAATGTGGCGCATCAGCTCGAGCGAGGTGATCTGGGCGTAGATGATCGGCAGGATTCCGTCGTTGCTCCAGCGTACCAGTGTCTCGCCATCCAGCTTCTTGAACTTGTCGAGATCGATCATCCGGAAGCCCTTGTAGATATAGGGCTTGTCCGGGGCTTCGTTACGCTGAATGGCGACTTCCCCGTCCATCAGCAGATCATGCTTTAGCAGTTCGTCGGTCAGCATCTTCGTGCGCAAACCGGCTTCTTCGAACTTCTCGCAGAACTCGAGGGCCGATTTCGTCTGGTCCGTGGTCGAGCCGTCGTCGTTGAACAGCCGTTCGCCTTCTTCGAATTCGCCGATCGAATCGGAGGTCGGGTCGAAACACAGCGAAAGATTGTCGTTTTCGTTCGAGAGCTTGGCGAGGATGAAGGGATAGCGGCGGATATAGGCCGGCACGTACACCTGCTCGATCAGCTTGCCGTCATCGTCGAAGAAGGTGTTCACCCCTTCATTGAGGCCCATCAGAGCCAGCGGCAGGGGATTCTCCCCCGAGGAGAACACGATCGGATAGTGCCGCGCCGCCTGAATGAACTCGTCTGCCGTCAGCGGGATCGCGTGCTGCTTCGCCAGCCATGGTGCCGAATCGGACATCCGGCTGCGGAAATTCAGGTGATCCCGCGTGTTGAGAGGCATCAGGTCTTGATAGAAAATCGGAAGCTGGGGCTTTTGCGGCGCGCTGGCCATCGGTCTCTCCATGAACGGTGGAAATGATGAAGGGGCGGGCGCCGATACGCCTTCCCGCGTAAAGAAGCCGCGCCTTAGGCGGCGGGCGCGCGGCTGGCAAGCGGCACCAGCTTTCCCGGGTTCATGATGCCTTGCGGGTCGAGCGCCTGCTTGACGCCGCGCAGAATGCTAAGCGTGGCCGGATCCGCAAGCCGGCCAAGCTCGTCGCGCTTCATCTGGCCGATGCCGTGTTCGGCGCTGATCGAACCGGCCCATTCGGTCACCAGGTCGTGCACGGCCGCACTGATCGCCTTGCCGTCGGCATCCTCCCACTCGCCACCCATGGCCCCTTCGGGCGCGCGCAGATGGAAGTGGACATTGCCATCGCCCAGATGGCCGAAGGCGACCGCTCGCGTGCCTGCGAATTGTCGCTCCAATACGGCGCTGGCCTCTTCGATGAAGGCCGGCATTTTTGCAGGGGGCACGGAGATATCATGCTGAACGGCAGGCCCGCGAGCGCGCTCTGCCGAAGAAATGCCATCGCGCAGGGACCACAGGGCCTCGGCCTGCGTCTCGCTTGCGGCGATGGTCGCATCCTCGACCAGCCCCTGCTCCAGCGCGGTTTCGAGCAGGCTTGTGACGCGTTTCTGCAAGCTGTCCGCCTGCGTCTCGTCCGCAACCAGTTCGAGCAGCGCGTACCAATTGTGCGGTTCGCCCAGCGGATCGCGTGCGGCGGGCTCGTAGGCCAGCACGGCATCCAGCGCATCGCGCGGCATGATCTCGAAGCCTTCGAGTGCCGCGCCCTCGCGTTGCTGTGCCAGCAGGAGGAGCCTGCGCGCCTGGTGCACGGATGGCAGCCCGACGAACAGGACGCGCCTGGCCGCGATCTGCGGCAGCAGCGAAAGGGTGGCGCCGGTCACGATCCCCAGCGTGCCTTCCGACCCGATCAGCAGCTGCTTGAGATCGAACCCGCGGTTGTCCTTCTTCAGCGCCGCCAGCGTATCCAGCACGGTGCCGTCGGGCAGCACGGCCTCGAGCCCGCGTACCTGCGCGCGCATCGTGCCGTGGCGCAGCACCTGCGTGCCGCCCGCATTGGTGGAGATCAGCCCGCCTATCGTCGCCGAACCCTTGCCCCCCAGCGTCAGGGGAAAGCGCAGGCCGCGCCCTGCCGCCGCCTGGTGCAGAGATTGCAGGACTACGCCTGCATCGCACACCACTTGCCGCGCATCCTCGTCCCAGTGCCGGATCGTATCCATGCGCCTGAGCGAGAGAAGCAGCGAATCGCCACTCTCATCCGGAGTTGCACCGCCGGACATTCCGCTATTGCCGCCCTGCGGCACGATCGGAACGCGATGCTGCACGCACAGCTTCACCACAGCGGCGACCTCTTCGGTCGAAGCGGGCGAGGCCAGGGCTATCGCCCGCCCGGAATAGCGCCCGCGCCAGTCGGTGAGCCAGGGATTCATCACCTCGCTGTCGCGGCTCAGCCCGCGCTGGCCCAGAATCGCGGTCGCGGCAGAGAGAAAGGCATCGCTCATGTTGGCGCCATGCCACACCCCGGCCGCCCAATGCCAGTCCGGCGCCAAAGGGGACTGCCGCAATTAAGCCGCCATTCAAAAGACGGTCCTATGTGTTGCGTTCGGGTAGATCGAATGGGGCGGGGCGATATCTTGGACTCCCGCCTGTGAGGATAACGGCACAACCATGCATTTCATGGCTGCATTTCTGGCACCTCTTCTCGCGCTGTCTCCAGCGCAGCGGGACGAATCGTCCCCGTCGCCCGTGTCCCTGCCGTCCCCCCTCCTGCTGACGGAAGCGCCGGTCGAAAGGCCCGGAGCCGAGGCTCCGGGGTGGCTTGCGGCACAGGCATGGCGGGAAGGACTGGAAGCGCGGCAGGTGCGTATCCGGCAGGAGATCATGATTCGCGTTTCGCCGCGCCGCTCCGATACGCGCGAGATGATCGCGGATTGGCGGCGGGTAATGCCCCGCCGCTTCGAACAGCGGAAAATCGGCAAATGCGTACCAGCGCGCAGCATCGTGGGCGTGCAGACCGTAAGCTCGCGCGACCTCGTGCTCTACCTCTCGGACAATCGGATGATCCGCGCCCAGCTTGGCAAATCATGCAATGCGCGCGATTTCTATCTCGGCTTCTACATGGAGCCGAACGAGGATGGGGAGCTTTGTGCCGGGCGCGATACCTTGCGAGCGCGCAATGGCGCGACTTGCAAGATCGGCGCGATTCGCCAGCTTGTCCCGTTGGAATAGGCGCTATTCCTTGACAATCCGGCGCCGTTGGGCGATGGCGCGCGCGCTCCTGCGGCACAATGCAGTACAGCCCTCCACATCCGGAAAACTGAATGAAATTCGCCGATCTCGGCCTCTCCGATAAGTTGCTGCAGGCGGTAGAAGCCGCCGGATATAGCGAACCTACGCCCATTCAGGAGCAGGCGATCCCGCCGGTCCTGATGATGAAGGACATCATCGGGATCGCGCAGACGGGCACCGGCAAGACCGCCAGCTTCGTCCTGCCGATGATCGATATCCTCGCCAGCGGGCGGCGCCGCGCGCTGATGCCGCGCTCGCTCATCCTCGCGCCGACGCGCGAACTTGCGGCGCAGGTGGCGGAGAATTTCGAAAAGTACGGCAAGCAGCACGATTTGCAGCTCGCGCTGCTGATCGGCGGGGTGCAGATGGGCGATCAGATCAAGGCGCTCAACGAAGGCGTCGATGTGCTTATTGCCACCCCGGGTCGTCTGATGGACCTGTTCGAACGCGGCAAGATTCTGCTCAACGGGTGCGAAATGCTCGTCATCGACGAGGCGGACCGGATGCTCGACATGGGGTTCATCCCCGATATCGAGACGATCTGTTCCAAACTGCCCGAACCGCGCCAGACGCTGCTGTTCAGCGCGACCATGCCGCCGCCGATCGAGAAGCTGGCCCAGAAGTTCCTCGATAACCCCAAGCGGATCGAAGTGAGCCGCGCGGCCTCCACCAACGAGAACATCACGGCGTTCAAGATTCCGGTCAAACCGCGCGAAAAGCGCGAGACGCTGCGCTGGCTGCTTCGAAACGATCTCGTCGAGACCGCGATCGTCTTTTCCAACCGGAAGACGACGGTGCGCGAGATCAACAAGAGCCTTCAGAGCCACGGTTTCGCCAGTGGCGAGATCCACGGCGACATGGACCAGTCCAGCCGGATCAAGGAGCTCGACCGTTTCAAGGCGGGTGAGATCAATATCCTGGTCGCGTCCGACGTCGCGGCGAGGGGCCTCGACATCAAGGGCGTGAGCCACGTCTTCAACTTCGACACGCCATGGCATCCGGACGATTATGTTCACCGGATCGGGCGGACCGGCCGCGCCGGCGCGAAGGGACGCGCATTCACCTTCGTGACCGAAGACGATGCGGAAGCGATCGAGAATGTCGAAAAGCTGACCGGCGCGACGATTGCGTCTTTCGGCAAGGACGATGTGCGGGTGGAACTGGCTAAGCCGGAATCGGAATCGGAGTCGCAGCCGAAGTCCAGATCGAAGTCCAGGAGCAAGCCGGAGCAGCGTGACGAGGAGCGCGACACGCAGGAGCCGCGCAAATCGGCGAGCCAAAGCAAGCCGCGCAACAAGGGCGACGAGAAGCCGGCGCGCGGTCGTGGCGGGCGCAACCGCCGCGATGATGATGAAGTGATCCCGGCGGGCGAGTGGAACGGGCCCAAACCCGATTTCCTATCTGTCAGCGCGCTCTGACGGGGCATTGGCGGGATATTCCGCTCCATCGAATTAGCGTCGTATTAACTAGCTTCGGGTCATTCCTTTCCGGCAGGGAAGGAATTGCAATGCCAGAACGTGCTGCCAAGGAGGAAGTGCTTCGCCAGCGCACCCTCTCTGCGCTTCGAATTCTCGATACCGTACCAGAAGCCGAATTCGACGCTCTGGTCCGGTCGGCGCGCCGGATATTCGGCTGCCGCACAGCCTATATCTCGCTGATCGACACCGCCAGGCAGTGGTTCAAGGCACGCGAGGGCTTCGCACCGGATGAGGTTCCGCGCGAATGCTCGATCTGCGCGACCGCCGTTGCCGAGAACCGCGAGATCGTGGTGAACAACCTGCAGGAGCATCCGGTTTACGGCAGCAAGCCGGAAATCTCGTCGATGCCCGAGCTGCAGTTCTTCGCGACGATCCCGCTCATGGGGCCGGAACTGGACGGCGAGCGTGTGGCGATCGGCACCTTGTGCGTGATCGACGACAGGCCGCATCGTGCTGCGTGCGAGGAACTGGACTAATTACGCCAGCTCGCTCGCGTGATCGAGACTCTCTTGCGGACCAGAATGGAGTGCGAGCTTGCAAAGGAGGCGATCGCACAGCGCAAGGACCTGGTCGAGGCCCTCCACCGGACACAGCGACAATTCGAGCTAGCCGAGCAGATGGCGCAGATCGGTCATTGGCGGATGGACCTGGAAACACAGGAGCTTTTCTGGTCGCGCCAGACAAGCGCGATTCACGCGATCGAGAACCCGACCAGAGCGCATCTGGAGAGCGGGCTCGACTATTTCCTGCCGAAAGACCGTCCGCGCATCTCGAGCGCGGTAGAGGAATGTGCCAGAAACGGGACTCCCTACGATCTCGAACTGGATTTTCGTGATGCCAAGGGCGTGCTCAAGCGGGTTCGGGCGATCGGCGAACAGGAGATCGTCGGCGGCAAGCCCGTTGGGGTAATCGGCGTTTTTCAGGATATTACGGAGCGCTATCACCTCGAGACGCGGTTGCGTACCGCAGCGCATGTGGACGAACTGACCGGTCTGCCGAACCGTGCGCGGCTCAACCAGTATCTCGACAGAACCATCGATTCCGCCAGCCAGTCCGGCAGGGCAATGGCCATGCTCCTGATCGATCTCGATCACTTCAAGGAGGTCAATGACCGGCTGGGCCATGAAGCTGGCGACCGGGTGCTGAAGAATGTCGCGGTGCAGCTTCTGAGCGAACCCTTCGCCAATCAGCTTTCCGCGCGGCTTGGCGGGGACGAATTCGTGATGGTGATCGAGAACGAGGCTCTTTTGCTCGATCTCGAAGGATCGATGCAGCAGCTGCTCGACAAGCTCCGGATGGAGATCGGCGAGGGCGAGGACCGGATGCAGGTTAGCGCCACGATCGGTGCCGCCTGGCTGACCCATGAAAACAACGAACGTAGCGCGCTGATGCGCTGCGCCGACCACGCGCTGTATCAGGCAAAGCGCAAGGAGCGTGGTACATCGACGATCTGCTCCGAAGCGGTGGCGGGTGAGCGGCTGACGCTCAGGCCCCAGTTGCGCGCGGTAGGTTAGTCTTTCAGTCCGCCAGCTTCACGAAGCTGTCGATCACGCGTTTGGTGCCGCTGGTTTCGAATTCGATTTCCAGCTTGTTGCCTTCCTGGCTCATCACCGTGCCGTAGCCGAACTTGTCGTGGAACACCCGCGCGCCCAGTGCGACGTCGGTGCGCGGTTTCGCGGCGAAGCTGGCGGCGGAGCGGCGGCTTTCCTGCACACGCGCCGGCTTTGTCTCGTACCCGGTCGCCAGTGCCCGCTGCCAACCGGGGCCGCGCTTGTTGGACCGATCGGGCCGGTCGCGGGTGACGTGGGCGAACGGATCGTCCCGCTCGCTCCAGTTCGCCCGCCAGAGCGACGCCCCGCCGGACATCGTGCTCTCGCTCTCGACGTGGTCTTCGGGCAGTTCCTCGATAAAGCGGCTGGGTATGGAGCTGGTCCACTGTCCGTAGATGCGCCGGTTGGCAGCATGGAAGATGGTGCAGGCTTTCCTGGCGCGCGTGATTGCCACGTAGGCCAGGCGGCGTTCCTCCTCCAGTGACGCAAGCCCGCCTTCGTCGAGCGCGCGCTGGCTGGGAAACACGCCTTCTTCCCATCCGACCAGGAAGAGGTGCTCGAACTCCAGCCCCTTGGCAGCATGGATGGTCATGATGGTGACCTTCGGGTCCTCGGCGTTGGCATCATTGTCCATCACCAGCGCGACATGTTCGAGGAAATCGCCGAGCGTCTCGTAGTCTTCCATCGCGCGTGCAAGTTCGGACAGGTTTTCGAGCCGCCCTTTGGCCTCCACCGAACGCTCGTTTTCGAGCATCGCCTGATAGCCGCTTTCTTCCAGCACCTGCCGCAGCAGTTCGGCGGGTGCGAGCTTGCCCGCCTCCTCCCGCCAGTGGAGGAACTGACGCATCAGGCCGCCAATGGCGCTGCGCGCGCGGGCGGGCAGTTCGTCGCTGTCGGCAAGGTCGAGGCTGGCAGCAGCAAGCGGCATGCCGGTGCGCCGGGCATGCTGGTACATCTTCTCCAGCGTTTTCGCCCCCAGGCCGCGCTTGGGCTGGTTGTAGATTCGCTCGAATGCGAGATCGTCCGCCGGCTGGGCGATCACCCTCAGATAGGCCAGTGCATCGCGGATTTCGGCGCGCTCGTAGAAGCGGAAGCCCCCGATGATGCGGTAGTTCATGCCGATCTGGATGAAGCGGTCTTCGAACTCGCGGGTCTGGTACTGCGCGCGAACGAGGATCGCGATCTCGTCCAGCCCGGTGCCGCCGCGTTCGAGGCTCTCGATCTCCTCGCCCACCCGGCGCGCTTCCTCGGGCCCGTCCCATACGCCGATGACGCGCACCTTCGTGCCCTCGTCGGCCTCGGTCCACAGCTCCTTGCCCAGCCGCTGGCTGTTTTCCCCGATCAGGCCCGATGCTGCGCCGAGGATATGCGGCGTGGAGCGATAGTTCTGCTCCAGCTTGATGACCTTGGCGCCGGGAAAATCCTTCTCGAACTTCAGGATGTTAGCCACTTCTGCGCCGCGCCACGAATAGATCGACTGGTCGTCGTCGCCCACTACGCAGATGTTCTTGCGCTCCTGCGCCAGCAGTCGCAGCCACAGGTATTGGACCTGATTGGTGTCCTGATACTCGTCCACCAGAATGTATTTGAAGCGGTTCTGGTACTGGGCGAGCACATCGCTGTGCTGACGGAAGATGTTGAGCACATGCAGCAGCAGGTCGCCGAAATCGCAGGCGTTCAGCGCTTTCAGCCGCTCCTGATATGTCTTGTAGAGTTGCGCGCCACGCCCGTTGGCGTAGCTTTCGTTCTCCACCGCATCGAGATCGCCGGGGTTGAGTCCGCGGTTCTTCCACCGGTCGATCAGTCCGGCCAGATGGCGCGCGGGCCAGCGCTTCTCGTCCAGCTCGGCCTCGGCGATCAGGGTCTTGAGGAGGCGCAGCTGGTCGTCCGGGTCGATGATCGTGAAGTTGCTTTGCAGGCCGACCAGTTCGGCATGGCGCCGCAGCATCTTCGCACCGATCGCATGGAAGGTGCCGAGCCACGGCATGCCTTCCACCGCCTCACCGATATGCCGCCCGACGCGTTCGCGCATCTCGCGCGCGGCCTTGTTGGTGAAGGTGACGCACAGAATCTCGCTCGGCCAGGCGAGCCGCATGGCGACGAGGTGGGCGAGCCTTGCCGTAAGCGCCGACGTCTTCCCGGTGCCCGCCCCGGCAAGCATCAGCACCGGCCCTTCGGTGGTCAGCACGGCTTCGCGCTGGGGCGGGTTCAGGCGCCGGGCATAAGGGGGAAGGTCCGCATCTCCGGCGGCTGTTGCAAGTGGAAGGGCATCGTTCATGGCTGTTTCGAACAGGTAGGGAACGCGGACTGCCCGAGCAAGGGAAGCGACCGTGTTGCTCCCCGACAAGGGCGGTGCATTCGGAACCTCGACACGGAGGGCTCGTTGGTGGGGCAAGGACGAGGGAAAAAGGAGACAGAGATATGAAAAAGCTGATTATTGCTTCGACTGCCGCCTGCGGCCTCGCAATTGCTGCCGCTCCGGCGATCGCCCAGATGGATGACATGGAGGCGGAATCGTACATGATGACGGACGCGCAGGAAGCCATGTACATGGACTGGTCGGCGGAAAATCGCATGACCTATCAGGAATGGCCGAAAGCCGCGCAGGAATACTACTGGACGCTCAACGACAACCAGAAGTCTATCTGGTGGGATCGCCTGAACAACGAGCAGCGCGTCAGGATCGTCGAAATGGCGCCTGCCCAGCGTACCGCGGCCTGGCAGTCCATCAACTCGCAGCTTAGCGGAACCGCGACGGCCACGACCACGCGCACGACTACGTCGGGCAACATGAAGATCAACTATCGCAGCAATGCGGTGGTCCAGCCGACCCCTGGCGATGAAGGCCCGCCGCCGGCAAATCTGCCGATCTGCGAACCGCAGGAGCAGGACAACTGCATCAATCGCGGGGCAGTGTAAGCGCTACCAAGAACATACCTGGCCTTTGATACAAGGCCGAACCGTGGCAGCATCCGAGAATATATCGGGTGCTGCCGCTTTCGTTGCAGAAGGAGTTTCGTGAAATGCGCAAGATTGTTCTTATCGGTTTGGCTGGCCTCGCCGCCGGTTTCGCGCTTCCGGCCGCCGCGCAGACGGCGCCCGCGCCCAAGATCAATTTCGTGAGCAATGAAACCGTCCAGCCCACGCCGGCAGACGAAGGGCCGCCAACGGGCGATGTTCCGATCTGCAAGCAGGGCGAGGAAGACAATTGCATCAACAGCTGGGAAGCCAACCGCACCGGCAATCGGCCAATCAACTACTGGCCCGGCCGCCCCGCGAGCGAGATCGACGAACCGCTGCCCGTCGATCAGCCCGATCGCTAGGGCAGGGCAGTCAGCTTCAAGGTGAAAGGGCTCCTGCCAGTGTTGGCCGGGGCCCTTCGCATGTCAGGCTTCGGCTCTCAGCAGGAACAGCTTCGCCTTGCCCACCTTGCGTTCGGCATCGACCGTCACGCCGCGCAGGCGCGGGTTCTCCTTCACGCCGACCTCCAGCGATATCCACGTTGCAGGCCCGATCCAGCCGAGCCGCAGGAGCTTGTCGATGGCCACGGCCCCGGCTCCGGTTTCGTAGGGCGGGTCGAGCATGATCAGGTCGTGCGGCTGCTTCGCCGGGCCGAGCCTCAGCACCGAAGCCTGATTGACCGAGGCGCGAGACCCCGCGCCCAGCGAAGCGAGGTTCTTCCGGATCGCTTCGATGGCGCGCTTGTCGTCCTCGACGAACAGGCACGACGCGCAGCCGCGTGACAGAGCCTCGATCCCGAGTGCGCCGGACCCTGCGAACAGATCCGCCGCGCTCAGCCCCTCGAACGTGCCGAGGCGGCTGGTGAGCATGTTGAACAGGGTTTCGCGCGTGCGATCCGCCGTCGGGCGGGTGGTGTCTCCCGCCGGTGCGACGATGCTTCGTCCACCCCATTCGCCCGCGATCACCCGCATCAGCTGCGCGCCTGCTTCACGGAAGAGCGGAAGCGGCCGATGTCCTGCTTCTTGATCTCCACGGCCTGTCCGCGTCCGAGATCGCCCAGGGTGACCGGCCCGAATGCGGTGCGCACAAGACGGTTTACCTCAAGCCCCAGATGCTCGAGCACGCGGCGCACCTCGCGGTTCTTGCCTTCGGTAATCGTCAGTTCGATCCACTGGTTGGCGCCGGTGCGCCGTTCCAGGTTCGCGTCGATCCGTCCGTAATGCACCCCGTCGATGGTGATCCCTTCGATCAGGCTTTCCAGCTGCTCCTGCGTGACGCTGCCATGCGCACGCGCGCGATAGGTGCGCTCGACCGAATTGGCAGGTAGTTCCAGCATGCGCTTGAATTCGCCATCATTGGTCAGCAGCAGCAGGCCTTCGGTGTTGTAGTCCAGCCGTCCGATCGGCATCACGCGGGGGGCCGATTTGGGCAGGGCATTGCGTAGCGCATCGTAGATCGTGGCGCGGCCCTTGGGATCGCGTTCGGCGGTGATCAGGCCGGACGGCTTGTGAAACGCGAACAGGCGCGTCGGCTCCGGCTTGGTGACAGGTTTTCCATCCACCGTAACGCCGCGCAGATGTTCGAGCACGGTGTTCGGCGTATCGAGGGTCTTGCCCTCGATCGCAATCCGCCCGTCTGCGATCATGCGCTCGACTTCGCGGCGGCTGGCCACGCCCGCGCGGGCCAACAGTTTGGCGATACGCTCGCCCTTGCGTGTGGTTTCGGTCATGCCTGTCCGCTTAGCGGCACAGTGGCCAACCTCCAACTGCTGCGGCGCTCACGCCCCGGCCCTGTCGTAATGCGGGTGGGGATCGCGGCGGCCATCCGCATCGCGGTCGCAATCAAACGGCCGCCAAACAAAGTTTTCCTTGATCATGGCGCAGCGGCAACGCCCGCAGGTTGTGCGATGTTGCAGACTGTCGTGCCAGACACGCTTGCGATCGATCTTGTGACCGAGCAACAGACACAAGAACCTCTTCACCACGACAACTTCCCTCCACGTTGCCCAGCGTCAGATTGGAGTCGCTTTCCTCGCACTTTTACTATGCCACAAAACTCCAGGATTTGGTAGAAAATCGGGAATATTGCGGCCCAGGCTGACGAAACATCTGGATTCGTTTGAAACTTTTTTCGCGCGTCGCCCCGCGAGGAGTCCGGTTCCGCTTATCGGGGCTAGGCTTTGCCGACCGACACGGGCTAGAAGCGAGCGCGAGTATCCAGGAGGGGGCCGATGGCCGAAGCAAAAGCCGACACGAAAAAGCCGGGTCTGGCCGCGGTGCTGCGCTCGCTCGGGCAGGCGAAGACCGCGTACATGCTGCTGTTCGGCTTTGCCGCCGGGCTGCCCTATGCGCTGGTGCTGGGGACGCTTTACGCGTGGCTTTCGGATAGTGGCGAAATCGACCTCGAAACGATGGGCGTCTTTTCGCTGATCGGTCTTGCCTACGCGTTCAAGTTCCTGTGGAGCCCCGCGCTCGACCGGGTGGATATTCCGGGGCTGCGCAGGCTGGGCAAGCGCAAGCAGTGGATCGTGACCGCGCAGGTCGTGATCGGGGCGGCGCTCGTGTCGCTCAGCTTCATTGCGCCGACAAACGAGACGATTGGAATCTTCAGCCTGCTCGCCGGGCTGGCGGCCTTTGCCAGCGCGACGCAGGATGTGGTGATCGACGCCTGGCGCGTGGATGTCGCCGATGAAATCGCGACCATCGATATCCTCTCCACCGTCTACCAGATGGGATACCGCATTGCGGCGCTTGTCGGCGGGGCACTGGCGCTGTTCCTTGCCGAGCGGACCGACTGGCCGACCGTCTATCTCAGCATGGGCGCCATCATGCTGCTGGTCGGGATTTCGGGCCTGTGGGCGCCCGATACGGACGCCTCGGCCAAGATCGATGGCCCGGAGGCCGAGCTGAACGATCCCCACGGCTTGCGGGAGGCCGGCCAGATCGTGCCTCGCGTGCGGGCCTGGGCGCTCGGGGCGGTCGGCGTGCTGTGGGGCTGGGCGCTCGTCACCGTAGGCGTATTCATGGTGCGCTCGCTGACCAGCGACCCCGATGCGCGGCCCGACTCTGTCGAGTTCATCAGCAACATGGGGCCGCTGATCGTGATCGCCACCGTGGTGGTGCCCGCGCTGATCGCCGCATGGCTGGTGCGCGTGCAGCGCGGCGGGCAACATGTGATCCCGGCGACCTTCGACGGTTCGGAGCCGACAACGCAGACCGGCAAGACCCTTTCGCCCTATGCCGCGACCAGCAGTCTGGACCGGGCGATGGACCACCTCTACCGCGCGCTCGTGCTGCCGCTGACGGATCTTGTCGGTCGGCTGGGCTGGGCGATGATCATCGTCATCGCGCTGGTGCTGACCTACCGCATTACCGACGCCATCTGGGGCACCTTCGCCTATCCCTTCTACCTCGGCGAACTGGAATACACGAAGGACGAGGTCGCGGTCGCGTCCAAGTTCTTCGGCGTGGGTGCGCTGGTGCTGGGGCTGGCCGTGGGCGGCTACATGCTGACGGCCATCGGCCGGATGCTGACGCTGACGCTGGGCGCGTTCCTCGCCGCGATCACCAACCTGCTCTATGCCGATCTCGCCATCGGAGGCGTTCGGGTGCAGGCCTTCAGCGACACGATCGGCTTCACCTGGCTGGTCTCCGCGCTCGGCGGGGACGAGCGGCTGGCGACGCTGATGATGGCCATCGCGGGGGAGAACATCGCGGTCGGCATCGCGGGCGCGGCTTTCGTCGCCTATCTCTCCAGCATCGTCTCGCGCGGGTACAGCGCGGTGCAATACGCGCTGCTCTCCTCGCTCACGCTGCTGGTCGGCACGCTGGGGCGCGGTGCGCTGGGACAGATGATCGAGGAGCGCGGCTATTTCGACGTCTTCATCCTGACTACGCTGATCGGCATGTTCGCGGTGCTGCTGTGCATCGTCGAATGGGTTCGCATCGCCCGTTCGGGGCGCGACCAGAATGCACCGCCGCCCGATCCCGACGCGGTCGCTGCCGAGTAGTCACCCGGGGATCTCGTCGTTGAGCCGCAGGACTTCGCCCGCCAGATAGAGCGATCCTGCGATCAGCACCGGCAACCCATCCTCCGGCAGGGCGTCGAGCGCCTCGCCAACCGTCTCCGCGGCGCGGGCATCCGGCCCGAAGACTTCCGGCGCATGATGCTCGTGCCCCGGTACGGGAACGGCCACGATGCTTGCGATGCTGCCTTGCAGAGGATCGACCAGGGCCCGCGGGTCCTTGTTGGCCAGCATGCCGAGGATGAGGTGCACCCTCCGGCCTGCAAAGTGGCGCGCCAGCGCCTCGCCCGCGCTCGGGTTATGGCCGCCATCGACCCACACTTCGCGCGCGCCGGTCATTGGCGAGGCGGGCAGGCGCTGGAGCCGGGCGGGCCAGGTCGCCGTCCGCAACCCCCGCGCCATCGCATCGCGCGAGACGCTCACCCGGTCCTGATGATGCAGCATGGCGATGGCCAGCGCCGCGTTCTCCGCCTGATGCGCGCCCGGCAGCGCGGGGAGGGGCAGGGCGAGTTCGCCATGCTCGTCGGCATAGTGCAGCCCGGTTTCTGTGCTGCTCGCATGCCAGCCGCGTGCGCGCATCGAGAGCAAGGCTTCTCGCGCCAGCGCAGCCCGCTCGATCTCCAACTCCGCGCCTTCGGGATAGGACAGCGTCACCAGCGGAACGCCCGGCTTGGCGATGCCTGCCTTCTCGAAGGCGATGCGGGCGAGCGGTTCGGCAGGCACATCCGCTTCCGGCGCGAGCAGGAACCGCTCGTGGTCCAGCCCCAGCGCCGCGATCCCGCAGGCGGCGAGCACCTTTGGCCCCAGCACATTGGTCGCATCGAAGCGGCCGCCGAGGCCGACCTCGATCACGCAGGCGTCAGCGGGCATGCGCGCGAAGGCGAGGAACGTGGCGGCGATGGTCACTTCGAAGAAGCTGGGGTTGAGGTCGTGCGCTTCATCCAGCACTTCTTCGAGCAGCGCTGCGAGCTGCGCATCATCGATCAGTGTTCCCGCGATCCGGATGCGCTCGTTATAGCGCACCAGGTGCGGACTGGTGGCGACGTGGACCCGCTTGCCATCCGCCTCCAGCATCGCGCGCAGGAAGGCGCAGGTCGATCCCTTGCCGTTGGTGCCCGCGACGTGGAACACTGGCGGCAGACGGTCCTGCGGGTCGCCCAGCCGGGCCAGCAGAGCGCGGATCGTCCCCAGTCCCAGGCGGCCATCTGGCACCGAGAGCGCGGCCAACCGGTCGAGCTGGGCCTGCACGGCAGGATCGTCGGAGCGGGCGAAGTCCTTCATTTCGTAAGCCCCCTCTCCTTCAGGGGAGGGGAGGATTGGTTCAAGCCGCCGCAGCCTTACCGCCCATGTAGCGCAGCATCATTGCCAGCTCGGCCTTGAGGTCGTGGCGGTTCACCACGCGGTCTACCATGCCGTGTTCGTGCAGATACTCGGCGCGCTGGAAGCCTTCGGGCAGCTGTTCGCGGATCGTTTCCTGAATCACGCGCTGGCCCGCGAAGCCGATCAGCGCGCCGGGCTCCGCAATCTGCACATCGCCGAGCATCGCGTAGCTGGCGGTGACGCCGCCGGTGGTCGGGTCGGTCAGCAGCACGATATAGGGCAGGCCCGCCGCGCGCAGCTTGCGCACCATCACGGTCGCCTTGGGCATCTGCATCAGGCTGAGAATGCCCTCCTGCATCCGCGCGCCGCCCGCTGCCGTGGCGACGATGTAGCCGCATTTGCGCTCCAACGCCTCGGCCGCGCCGTCGCAGAAGGCCTGGCCCACCGCCATGCCCATCGATCCGCCCATGAAGTGGAAGTCCTGCACGCCGAGCACGGCGGGCTGGCCGTCGATCGCGCCGCTCGCCACGGTGAACGCATCGCGGTGCGGATTGGCTGCGCGTGCCTGCTTCAGCCGGTCGGTATAGCGCTTGGAATCGCGGAACTTGAGCGGGTCTTCCTTCACCTCGGGCTGGGGGAGCAGGGTGAAGCCTTCATCCATCAGCATCCCGATCCGCAGGTCCGCGCCGATCCGGCCGTGATGCTCGCAGCGCGGGCAGACGTAGAGGTTGTCCGCGTAATCGCGGGCGAAGATCATCTCTCCGCAGCCCTTGCACTTGATCCACAGCGTCTCGTCGGTGGAGCGCTTGGCGACGAAGGGCAGCGAATTGCGGACACGGTTGAACCAGCTCATGCGGGGCTCCTTTCCGCAGAATGCACCGCCTTGGCAAGGCTTGCGGTGAGATCGCGCAGGTGTGCGGGGGCGTCCGCACCATGTTCGGCGACCAGATCGACCAGTGCCGAGCCGACGACGACGCCGTCGGCCACGCGCGCGATGGCGCCCGCCTGATCGGGCGTGCGCACGCCGAAGCCGACCGCGACGGGCAGGTCGGTCGCCGCCTTCAGCCGCTTTACTGCCGCATCGATGCTGTCCTGCGCGGCGCTCTGCTTGCCGGTGATCCCTGCGACCGAGACGTAGTAGAGGAAGCCTTCGGACCCCTCGATCACGGTCGGCAGGCGGAAATCGTCGGTCGTCGGCGTGGCGAGGCGGATCGGAGCGATGCCCCGTTCGCGCAATGCCGGGCCGAGCGCGGAGTCCTCTTCGGGCGGGATGTCGACGCAGATCACCCCGTCGACGCCCGCGCCCGCTGCTTCCTTCGCGAACCACTCCGCTCCGCGCCGGACCATCGGGTTGGCGTAGCCCATCAGCACCAGCGGCACGTCCGGGTGGCGGTCGCGGAACTCGTTGGCGATCATCAGGACATCGGCAGTGGTGGTCCCGGCTTTCAGAGCGCGGATGTTGGCCGCCTGGATTGCAGGCCCGTCGGCCATCGGATCGGTGAAGGGCATCCCCAGCTCGATCACATCCGCTCCGCCTTCGACCAGCGCGTCGAGATTGGCAGCGGTATCGCCGTCGCCCGCGGTGACGAAGCACACCAGCGCGGGGCGCGACTTGGCGAAGGCGGCTGCGATTCGGTTCGCGTTATTCATCGTAGGGCTCTCGGGGCTGAACGCTGACACACCTGACACAGTGTCCTGGGTTAGAAAAACGGGCTGGCGATGCGCATGGCAAAGAACGGCTGGGTGGGGAAGGGCGCTGCGCGGGTCATGCGGCGATTATGGCTGTGGGGAGGGGTGTAGGACAGAGTTTCTCGCAAGCGTCACCCCGGACTAGATCCGGGGGCCCGCTGCCTTGAGTGGCGCGCTCCGGAAGAAGGGGGATCACGGATCAAGCCCGGGATGGCGATTGTGGTTGGGGTCGACCCAGGTTTCGTTTTCCGAGCACGCGGCGGCCCTATGCCCCCTCATCCTCCGCGCACACCACGCGCGCCGGTGTCCACCCTTTACGCCGCCGTGCGAGCCGATCCTCGGTCTCTTCCCCGTCGAAGGAGGCCGGGCTGGCGGGGGCGAAATCGCTCAGGCGGACCATCGTGTTGATGTTGACGACGCCCAGCAGCCGGTCGTCGACCATCCCCACCGCGACGCAGGGCACGCCGCAATCCGCGCAGATGATGAAGTCGGTAATTCCCAGCCCGAAGCGGTAGCGGCGAATGTCATCGGGCGCGCGATGCGACAGGACAAGCTCGCCCTGGGGATCGCTGGTCCATGCAGCGCCATGCTTGGTGCAGAAGGAGCACCCACACGCGCGCGCCGCCGGAAGTGTCTCTGATGAGGTGTGCAGTTCGACCGACACCCTGCCGCAATGGCACGAGCCGTGGAGTGAGAGGGGGGCGGGGCCGTTCACCGGACAGCCCCCTCACCTTCAGGGGGGACCGGGGTGAAACGTCCCCCGGACGTTTCAGGAATTGCCGGGGGCAATTCCGACCCCGGGCCGGTTGGGGGAGGGGCATCGCGCAACGCCTCCACAATCTCGCCAAGCCGTTGCAAGACGCCGTCCATATTCCCCATCACCTCCGCATTTCTGAAGCGAACCACGCGGTACTTTTGCGCCTCCAGATAGCGCGTCCGCTCCGCGTCGTAATCCGCATTCGCGGCGTGCGTATCGCCATCCAATTCGATGATGAGCTTGGGCTCGTTTGCCGCAAAATCGGCGATGAACCGCCCGATCACCTTCTGCCGCCGGAACTTGATCCCGTGGAAGCGACCGGCGCGCAGTTCGAGCCATAACCGCGTCTCCGGCTCGGTCATGCCCTTGCGCATATCGCGGGCGCGGCGAGTCAGTTCGGCGTCGCGCAAGGCCCCTCTCCCAACCCTCTCCCCGAGCGGGGAGAGGGCCTTTTTGGGCGCGAGGAGCCATCGTGAATCAACTCGCTAAGCCCTTCTTGGAAGCGCGTCTTCGATACCGAATGAATTCACTCAGCGCGAACCCAGTGGTGATCCCAAGAACGATAACAACGCTACTCCTTTGCAGAATTTCATCGCCGATGAGGAGGTCCCCGACCGCGAAGATAGCCAAACCGAGGGCAAGCCAGAGAAGATACCGTCCGATGATCGAGAAGATTTTGAGGATCAAATCTCCACCCCCAGCTTCTCCGCGACGGTGAAGATGTCCTTGTCCCCGCGCCCACACAGGTTGGCGAGGATGATGGCGTCCTTGTCCATCTCCTTCGCGCGCTTCGCGACCGCCGCGATGGCGTGCGAAGGCTCCAGCGCGGGGATGATCCCCTCGGTCCGGCACAGCAGCTGGAACGCCTCGAGCGCCTCGTCGTCGGTGACGGCCGTGTATTCGACGCGGCCGGTGTCCTTCAGCCACGCATGCTCGGGCCCGATGCCGGGATAGTCGAGGCCTGCGGAGATCGAGTGGCCTTCGGTGATCTGGCCGTCTTCGTCCTGAAGCAGGAAGGTCTTGTTACCGTGGAGGATGCCGGGAGCGCCGCCGGTAAGGCTGGCGGCATGCTGGTCTCCGTCCAACCCGAGCCCCGCCGCTTCCACGCCGAGCATCTTTACGTCCGGATCGTCGAGGAACGGATGGAACAGGCCCAGCGCGTTGGAGCCGCCGCCGATGCACGCGACCAAAAGGTCGGGCAGGCGGCTGGTGCGCTTCTGGATCTGGGCGCGCGCCTCGGTGCCGATCACGCTCTGGAAGTCGCGGACCATCGCGGGGTAGGGGTGCGGGCCGGCGGCGGTGCCGATGATGTAGAACGTGTCCTCCACATTCGCGACCCAGTCGCGCAGCGCTTCGTTCATCGCGTCCTTCAGCGTGCCGCGCCCGCTGGTGACGGGCACGATCTCCGCGCCGAGCAGCTTCATCCGGAACACGTTGGGCGATTGCCGCCGCACATCCTCGGCGCCCATGTACACGACGCAGGGTAGGCCGAAGCGTGCGCAGACGGTGGCGGTGGCGACGCCGTGCTGGCCCGCGCCGGTTTCCGCGATGATGCGCGTCTTGCCCATGCGGATCGCGAGCAGGATCTGCCCGATGCAATTGTTGATCTTGTGCGCGCCGGTATGGTTCAGCTCGTCGCGCTTGAACCAGACCTGCGCCCCGCCGAGCGCTTCGGTCAGCCGTTCGGCGAAATAGAGCGGGCTGGGGCGGCCGACATAGTGTTCGAGCAAATCCTCGAACTGGTCGGTGAAGGCCGGGTCTTTCTTGGCCTCGTCATAGGCCTGCTCCAGCGCGAGGATATTCGGCATCAGCGTTTCGGCGACATAGCGTCCGCCAAACTCGCCGAAATGGCCGCGATCGTCCGGTTGGGTGCGGTAGGAATTGGGAACAGCGTCGGTCACACAAGATCCGTTCGTACTGGGCCTAGTCGAAGCGCTGGTGACGCTCCGAACACGGCTTGGGGGAAGGGTCGCCACAGGCCTATCGGCCATCTTCGATCCCGACAAGCTCGGCGCGGATGGGTCAAGTGGGCCGAAGGGCCAGGCCCCGGCATCGCAAACCCCGATCAGCAAAAAACCCTCCCGGATCGGAATGCCGCCGGTCGCGCCATTCTATGATGGAAATCGCGGCTTTGACCGGGCCTCCGCTCTGCCGAGAGCGCCGCGGCTCTCTGACAGGATGTCTTCATGCATAAACCGATTGTGTTCTCCGCGCTCCTCATCGGTCTTCCGGCGGTCCCCGTCGCCGCCGAGGACGCGACCGGCGGAGCCCGTGCAGAGCTTCGCGGCGGGGTCGCATGGTCGGAAGGCCACACCGATCCCGTCCTCGGCATTGCGACGGGTTACGATTTCGACCTGGGCGACCATACCTTCCTGGGCGCCGAGGTTTCGGGCGAGAAGATCCTGACAGAGGACACCTACGTGGAGCTCGCGCTTACCGCGCGTCTCGGCACGGCCGTGAGCGAGGAGGGGAGCCTCTTCGTCAACGGCGGCTATACCTTCACCCATCACGGCGACGGGCCGCACTTGGGGCTGGGCTACGAATATCACCTCGGCCATGGCGGCACCTATGTTGCCGCCGAATACCGGCACGTCTTCGTGGACCATCACCAGGCCAACGCGATCACCATCGGCATCGGCACGTTTTTCTGACCGCTATCGGTCGCTAGCGGTCAGGCGTTGCGCACCGCGTCGCAGAAGGCGTGGATCAGGGCGATGTCCTTGACGCCCGGTGCGCTCTCGACCCCGCTCGATACGTCGACCAGCGGTGCGCCGGTGCGCCGGATCGCCTCGGCAACGTTATCCGGCCTCAGGCCCCCGGCAAGGCCCCACGGCATGCCGATATCGGCCCGGTCGAGCAGCGCCCAGTCGAACGGCTCGCCGTTGCCGCCCGGCAGCAGGGCGGGCGGGGCATCGAACATCAGGCGGTCCGCGCAGCCCTTGTAGGTGCGGGCCCTGTCCAGCGCGGCGGCATCGCGCAGGCCGATGGCCTTCCACGTATCGACACCGAACTGCGCGCCCGTCACCGCTACGGCCTCGGGTGCCTCGCGCCCGTGGAACTGGAGGATATCGGGCCGGACGTTCTCGACGATTTCGGCGAGCAGCGCTTCGTCCGGGTCGACGACCAGCACCACCGTGGAGACATGATCCGGCACCCGCGCGCGCAGCTTTCCCGCATTGCCTAGCGACACGTGGCGCGGGCTGGGCTCGTAATGCACGAGGCCCACGTGCGTAGCCCCTGCGTCCACGGCCGCATCCAGCGTTTCAGGCGTCGAGAGGCCGCAAATCTTGATCCGGGTCATGCAGCGCGATTGCTCCTGTCGTTTCTGGCAAGTCAATGCCGCTCAAGGGGCCGCGTCTAGCAAGCGGGCGAGCTCATGAATTCGCGATCGACGCTTCTTCCGCTGTTCCCGCCCATGCCCACCGTGATCGGTGCGTAACCCCGCAGGGATCGACGGATTTCGCGCTGCAACACTTCGCCCAGTTCGCGACTCATCCCGGATGTTCTGGAGAGGGTCGAACCCAGCCGCAAGGTGACAGACTTCGCGCCTACGGTTTTCGTAACCGGAATATAGACCGACCAGTTCAGTTTGCCGATATCGGAATACACCATGTCGCGCACCCGCCCCCGCGGCGTCACGATCCTGCCGTTCTGCTTCAGCACCAGATAATCGTTCGTAGTGGCGGTCCCCTCCGCCTTCAGATGGAGCTTTCCTTGATAAATGCAGAACGCGAAGCTCTCGCCTCTCAGTTCGCGCACGAAGGCTCCGTTCTCGAAGTAGCAGTCGTCGCAGGACATCAAGCCGGCAGCGCGGCGGCTCGTATACTCCACGGCCTCCACGTCGAGACGGCTGAGCCAGTTCTTGTACCAGGCGTGATACCGCTGCGACTGGGTGTCGCTGGCAAGGTCGACATATTGCTGCGCGGCGGCCGGCTGCGCCGGAACGAAGCCGCCCGCGATCAGCGCGGCGAGGCCCATAGCTACGATCGGTTTCAAGATTTCCCCCCAATTCAGACGAACCCGACCGGGGAAAGCTAACGGGTGCTGCGCGAAAAACCAGCCTGGTTGCCAATGTCAGATGGTGCGGGGGGCGCAGCGATCGGCCTGTTCAAAGCGTCCCTTCGATCCCCTTTGCCGCCGCCAGCGGATCGTCGGCCTTGCTGATCGGCCGCCCGATCACCAGCACGCTCGCCCCGTCGTCGCGCGCCTGGCGCGGGGTGACGACGCGCTTCTGGTCGCCCGCGGAACTGCCCGCCGGGCGCAGGCCGGGCACGACGAAGAAGCCGTGCTTCCAGCGCTTGTGCACTTCGCCCACCTCGTGGCCGGAGCATACGATCCCGTCGAGCCCCGCCTCCTGCGCCAGATCGGCGAGACGCAGGACCTGATCGTGCGCGCTGCCCGAAACGCCGGTGCGCGCCAGATCGCGCTCGTCGAGGCTGGTCAGCATGGTCACGCCGACCACTTTCGTGTTCTCGCCCGCCGCCGCCTTGGCATCTTCCATCATCGCGCGCCCACCGCCTGCGTGTACGGTGACGATGGCAGGCTCCAGCACATGGATCGCCTGCATCGCGCCGGCGACCGTGTTGGGAATGTCGTGGAATTTCAGATCGAGGAAGATCGGCAGGCCCACCTGTGCGATCTCGTGCACGCCGTGGTGCCCGTGCTGGCAGAAAAACTCGAGGCCCAGCTTCAGGCCGCCGACATGGCCCTTCACCTTTTCGGCAAGAGCACGTGCTGCATCGAGACGCGGCAGATCGAGGGCGAGATAGACTGGGTTGCTCACGTTGTAGCCGATTTGTCCTGATTGGGTGTTTCGTCCGCCTCGGCGGCCTGTGCGTCGGCCGAAGCAGCCTCTTGAGAAGCTGCGTCCTGAGGAGCCGGCTCCTCGGCATTTTCTGCCGGTTGCGGTTCGTCTGCGCTCAGCCGGGTTTCCTCGTGCGGGGCGGGGGCGCCAGCCGTGGTCTCTTCATGCGATTCGGGTGCGCTTTCCGGCTCCGGCTCGACCGGTTCCGTCCGTTCCGCTTCCTCGCGGTCGCTTTCTCGCGCGGCGGCGGAGACGGAGCTGGCCTTGGCCGCAATTTCCAGGCTGCGGATCTTGCGGTTGAGGCTCCAGATCACGCCGCGCGCGTAGAGCCAGGTGGGCAGGAAGCCGAGCAGGAAGGAGATGATGACAAGCGCGGGCACCTTGGTTTCGAGCACCAGGTTGTCCCAGATCATCACCTCGACATCGCGCCAGTTGAAGAACGAGAAAAGGACCACGCCGACCAGGATCAGCACCCAGATTATCGTGCGTACAACTTGCATCTCGAACCCCCCTCGATTTCGCCCGGCGAAGCGTAAACCGCCTGCCTTACCGCGTCCAGCGCGTCAGCCCGGTCAGCTCTCCCCGAAGACGCGGGCGAAGATCGTATCGACGTGTTTCAGGTGGTAGTCGAGGTCGAACAGGGCGGTAAGGTCATTTTCGGACAGTGCGCGGGACACATCCTCATCCTGCTTCAGCAGGTCGAGCAGCTGCAGCCGTCCGTCGCTTTCCCACACCTTCATCGCGTTGCGCTGGACGATGGCATAGGCGTTTTCGCGGCTGACACCGTTCTGGGTCAGCGCCAGCAGCACGCGCTGCGAGTGGATGAGGCCGCCCATCCGGTCCATGTTGGCCTGCATCCGCTCGGGGTAGACCAGCAGCTTGTCGACCACGCCTGTCAGCCGCGCGAGCGCGAAGTCGAGCGTGATCGTGGCGTCGGGGCCGATGAAGCGTTCGACAGAAGAGTGGCTGATATCGCGCTCGTGCCACAGGGCGACATTTTCCAGCGCGGGCATGGCGTAGGCGCGGATCATGCGCGCTTGCCCGGTCAGGTTCTCGGTCAGCACGGGGTTGCGCTTGTGCGGCATGGCCGAGCTGCCCTTTTGCCCCTTGGAGAAGAACTCCTCGGCTTCGAGAACCTCGGTGCGCTGCAAGTGACGCACTTCGACTGCAAGCCGTTCGATGCTGCCCGCGATCACCGCCAGCGTGGCGAAATACATCGCGTGTCGATCGCGCGGGATGACCTGCGTGCTGACGGTTTCCGGGACCAGGCCCAGCTTGTCCGCGACATAGGCTTCGACGTCGGGCGAGATATTGGCGAAGGTGCCCACCGCGCCGCTAATCGCGCAGGTGGCGATTTCGGTGCGCGCATCCCACAGGCGCGCGCGGCACCGGTCGAACTCGGCATAGGCCTGCGCCAGCTTGAGCCCGAAGGTCACGGGTTCGGCATGGATGCCGTGGCTGCGCCCGATGGTGGGGGTAAACTTGTGCTCTTCCGCCCGGCGTTTCAGCGCTGCCAGAAGCGCGTCCATGTCCGACAGCAGGATATCGGTGGCGCGCACCAGCTGGACCGACAGGGTGGTATCGAGCACATCCGAGCTGGTCATGCCCTGGTGCATGAAGCGCGCTTCCTCGCCCACATGCTCGGCCACCCAGGTCAGGAAGGCGATCACGTCGTGCTTGGTGACGGCTTCGATCGCGTCGATCGCCTCGACATCGATGGTGGGGTTCGTGTCCCACCAGTCCCACAGCGCCTTGGCCGCACTTTCCGGCACCACGCCCAGATCGGCGAGCTTCTGCGTCGCGTGCGCCTCGATCTCGAACCAGATGCGGTATTTCGCCTCCGGCTCCCACAGGGCGGTCATCTCTGGGCGGGCATAGCGGGGGACCATCGGGCGGCTCCGGTTGGAATTGCGGGAATGGACGCGCGGCTATGACGCATGGCGGCGGTTGGCAAGGGCAAGAACGATGCGGGCATTCGGCCCCGCGATCGATCGCCTGCGGGACAAGTGCCTCAGATCGCGCTTGATTGCAGAGGACTGGGCTGTAAGCCTGCCCGGCACATCACGGGATTTTCGGGGGAACTATGCGTCATCACTTTCTGCTCTCGGTCGCGACCGGGATCGTCGCCTGCGCGCTGGCCACGCCTTCCATGGCGGGCGATACGATCCTGTACGCAGAGGAGGGCGCGTGGGTCGATGTCGCCGATCTGCCGCCGCCCACCGAGAGCCAGGGCGAACCGATCCGGCTGATCGAGACCCAGGTCCGCATGGAAGATGGCGTCGTGTCCGCCTATGGCGACGTGGCCTTCGCGCTGGACAGTTCGGAAATGATGGACGCGATGAGCACCATTTCCACCCAGTGGATGCCCGACAAGGGTGATCTCACCATCCACCGGGTCGAACTGGTGCGCGACGGCAAGGTGATCGATCTGCTGGCCAATGGCGCGCAATTCGAGGTTCTGCGGCGCGAGGAGCGGCTGGAACAGCGCATCATCGACGGCGCGCTGACCGCGACGCTGACCGTTCCCGGCGCCCAGCTGGGCGATATCCTGCGCTACAGCTTCACCACCACCAGCGACGAGCAGGTGCTCGAGGACGGGATGGAGTATGTGAACGCCGTCCCTGCCGAACCGATTCCCGTGGCGAAGGGCCGGATGGTGCTGTCGTGGCCCACCGACGCTCAGGTTCGCTGGGCAACCACGCGGGTCGACGCGCCGATCGCACAGACCACCCGGGACGGCTACGAATACGTGACCATCACGCTCCCCGCTGCCGAGGTCACGGCGATTCCCGACGACGCGCCGACGCGGTTCCGACTGCCCCCCGCGATCCGTGCGAGCACGTTCGAGAGCTACGCCGAGATTTCCTCCGTCATCGCGCCGTTCTTCGCCACGCAAGGCACGATCGAGCCGGGCGGCCCGCTGGCGGAAAAGGTCGCCGAGATCGCGCGGCAGACCTCCGATCCGCTCGAACAGGCCGCGCTGGCCACGCAGTTCGTGCAGGACGAGGTCAGCTACCTGATGAACGGCCTCGACGGGGGCAATTACATTCCGCAGAGCCCGGCGGAGACATGGGACGCGCGCACGGGGGACTGCAAGGCGAAGTCACTGTTGCTGCTGGCCATGCTGCGCGAACTGGGCATCACGGCCGAGGCCGTGCTGGTCCATAGCCAGATCGGCGATGCGGTGCCCGAACTGCTCCCTGCGCTGGGCAATTTCGATCACATGATCGTGCTCGCGCAGATCGGGGGGGAGCCCTACTGGCTCGACGGGACCAATAGCGGTCTTCGCATCGGCAATATCGTGGAGGTGCCGCGCTTCCGCTACGCCCTGCCGCTGCGGCCCGGCGGTGCGGACCTGCGCGAAATGGCGATGCGCCCGCAGGCCATTCCGGACGAAGCGATCGTCTTGCGGGTCGATCAGTCGGCGGGGATCGACCTGCCTGCGATCTACGATATCACGATGGAGTTCAGCGGGGCGAGCGCGCGCGGCTATCAGGCTCTCTCGCTGATCGAGGACGCCGATCAGAAAGAGGATACGCTCTATCGCACCGTGTCCGCCGTGCTCGGCGATCACCAGCTCGCCGAGAGCAGCGTTGCGTTCGACGTGGCGAGCGGCATTGCCACGATTACGGCACGCGGTCTCATCGCTTCGCCATGGGACGACAGTGATGCCCGGCCGGAGCTGGACGTGCCATTCCAGTCGGCCGACAGTTTCAGTTTCGAAGTCGACCGGTCGCGTCCGGAAATCGCGGACATCCCTGTGACGGTGCGCGGGCCCGTCTATTATCGGCGCAATATCGAATGGCTGCTGCCCGAAGATGGCGGCGAGTTCCGGTTGCTGGGTGCGACCGGCATAAACGAGGTGATCGGTGGCACCCGGCTGGTTTCCTCCACCAGTCTCGACGCCGCGAAGCTGCAGATCGCGGAGGAAGTGCAGAGCCTCGAGTGGGAAGTCCCGGCTAGCGCGCTGCCCGATATCCGGCGCGAGACCCTGCGCATGAAGCGCAGCCTGCCCCGCCTGCGGGCATCGCGCGAGGCGAAGCGCCGCTGGGAATACGCAGGGGCGGACCGCTCCCGCCTTGCCCCGATTGCGGAGGTCTACGACACGCTCGTCGCCGATGCCGAATCCGACGAAACCGGCGCTTATCTCAATCGCTTCGAATTCCGCTACAATACGGGCGACTTCGCGGGCGCGCTGGAGGACGCAAGTGTGGCGATCGCCCGCGATGCCTCGGCGGACAATTACCTGCGGCGCGCCTCCACGGCGTGGCATCTGGACGATCTCGAGCAGGCGCTGGCCGACTACGAGGCGGCGGCCGATATCGACCCCGACTACACGCTTCACCGGATCGAAACGCTGGCGCTGCTCGGGCGCGCGGACGAAGCCGTGGCGCTGGTGGACGAGAACGCCTTCCTGTTCGAGGATCCGAAGAACGAGGCGATCAGCCGCTCCTACGCGCTGGGCTTCGCGGGGCGGGCCGACGAAGGCCTCGATGGGCTGCGCGACGAGCTGGCGATCCAACCCGACGATGCAGGCCTGCTCAACTCGCTGTGTTGGGACAGCGGCATATTCGATCGCGTGACCGAGGAAACGCTGGATATATGCACGCGCGCGGTGGAACAGGCGAACAACAGCGCCAGTGCCATCGATAGCCGTGCGCTCGCGCTCTACCGGCTCGGCCGGTACGAGGAGGCGCTGCGCGATCTCGACGTGGTGCTCGCGCGCGAACCGGCGCAGCACGCCTCGCGCTACTTGCGCGCTGCAGTGAAGCGGGCGCTTGGGCGAGGGGCCGAGGCGCGCGAGGATCTTTCCGTCGCCCGCCACGCCTCGCCGGGCGCTGCCAGGCTGTACGAGGCGTGGGGGCTGCTGGAAAATTGATCCACCGGCGCGACTGAACTGCGGCCTTTGCGCGGGAGAATTGCAGCTCCCGCGCAGGGGGCTTCGCGTTCAGCCGTAGGGCGCCGTCAGCAATTCCGCCAGGCGCGGGTCGCCCATCAGTCGCCCGGCGATGGGCATCATCACCTTGTGGCCATTGGCGCCGTTGGTCATCACCACCACGCCGCGGCGCGTCCCGGGATCGAAGAGGGCGATGGCCTTTTCGCCGATGTCACCGCCGGTATGTTCCAGCACAACGCGGTTGCCATAGTCGTACAGAAACCAGCCCAGGCCCCAACCCTGTTTGGGCGGGCAGAAGGCGGCACGCTCGCTTTCCCTGCAGGCGGGCCGATAGCTGGTGACATCGCGCACTGTGCTTCGCTGGTCGGCAAGCTTGCCCTCGATCTGCGGCCGATCCAGCGCGGAAAGCATGAAACGGGCATATTCCGCCGGTGTGGTTCGTAGATCGTCCGAAGCGGAAGGCTTCTCTCGCACGACGTTGCGCACGCTCTCGCCCTTCTTGTAGGGCATGGCCAGGTGGCCGCGGAACCCGGACGTTTCGGTGTAGGACGTCAGCTGCATCCCCGCAGGATCGAACACGAGCTCGCGCGCCAGATCCTCGAAATCGCGGCCGGTCCAGATTTCGACCGCCTTCATCATCCATTCGTAGCCTTCGCCCGAATAGCCGACCTTCTCGCCCGGATCGGCAATGAACTTCAGCGTGCCTTCGGTCTCGTAGCGCCAGTGGGGCAGGCCGGTCTTGTGGCGCATCACCATCCGCGCGGTAATCTTCTGGGCCCGCGGGTCTTCGGCAATGTCGGGATCGACCAGCGCTTGCGCCAGGGGGCGATCGAGATCGATCTCGCCTCGCGCGGCCAGCCGCATGACCACTTCTGCGGTGATGGGCTTGGTCAGCGAAGCGACATTGTAAAGCGTCTCTTCATCCGCTTCGACGCCCCATTCCTGCTCGCCGTACCGGGTCGCAAGAACGACCTTGCCGTTTTCGATCAGGGCGACACCCACGCTCGGCACGTCATGTTCGGCGAGCAGCGCCGGTGCCGCCTGGGCGAGCCATTGCTGCGGCGATTCCTGATCCTGCGCATGGGCGGGCAGGGCGATCAGGGTGGCGGCGAGACAAATTGCCTTCAGCGATTTCAACACTATTCTCCGTGCGGTTGATGCGATGCCGATCGCCTGCTGCAAAGAGCGCCCTTGATGCACCTCAATCCGCATAAAACTTCCGTCCCGGATACGGAGGAAGCGCCGCTCCGGGTGTCCGATCTGACAATCGACCCGATAACCCGCAGTGTCGAGCGGGAGGGCGGGGCGATCGACGTTCGCGGCCTCAGTTTCGATCTGTTGTGGGAGCTGGCCAAGGCGTCTCCCGGGCCGGTCTCGCGCGATCTGCTGATCGAGCGTGTATGGTCGCAGCGGCATGTGGAAGACCACACGATCAACCAGCGGGTGAGCATGCTCCGCAAAGCGCTGGGCGACGACGGCGAGCCGCATCGCTATATCCGCCGCATGCCGGGCGAGGGTTACGCGCTGGTGGACACGGGCCCGGCCGGGCAAGCGAAGCGTGCCGCGTTTTCGCCGGGCATGTCGGCCAGAAGGTCAGTCTGGATCGCACTAGCGACACTCGCCGCGATCATTGCCGGCGCAACGCTCTGGTTGTCGCGCGCCGAGGAGTCTCCTCTGACCCAGCAGGAGATTATCGCGCAGCTGGACGAGCCGATCACGCTCGAAATGCAGGCGCGGGTGATTTACAATCGGGGGGATAGGGCGCTGCGTATCGGATCGACAGAACCGTTCGATACACCGATGCTCGGCACCTTCGATGGCGTCGATATTTTTGTGGCGGGTGTGCCCGCAACCGACGAGCTGATCAGAGTTCCGCGCGGCCTCGAGCTTGTGTGCCGGATGCGCGACAATCCTGCCGAAGGGTTCGAGAGGGTGGAGCCTGCCTGGCGCGAGTACCTGGGCTCGCAGGACCTGGCCGGGGCCTGCGCTGAGGGCGCCTGACGCAGGCTGCGCCCGCCTGTTGGCACAGTTCAGATCAGGCCCTGCGCCTTCAGGCTTACGTGCCGGCCATGGCCGATGATGACATGGTCGTGGACGGTGATGCCCAGCAGGCGACCTGCTTCCGAGATGCGGTGCGTGATCGCAATGTCCGCCTTGCTTGGCTCCGGGCTGCCGCTGGGGTGGTTGTGGACCAGGATGAGCGCTGCCGCGCCCAGGTCCAGCCCGCGGCGAATCACTTCGCGTGGATGGATCGCCGCCTCGTCGATCGACCCGTCGCCCACGTGATGGTCCTGCACCAGCCGGTTCTTCGTATCGAGGTAGAGCACGCGTACGCGCTCCACGGTCAGATTGGCCATGTCGGTGGACAGATAGTCGATCAGCGCCTGCCAGTTGGAGATTACCGGCCGGTCCGCCACCTCGCTGCGCGTCATGCGCCGCGCCGCGAGCGCCACCGCCTTGAGCGCCGCTGCGCTCGCCTCGCCCATGCCGGGCGATTTCGCCAGCGCGGCAGGCTCTGCCTCCAGCACGCGGGCGAGCGATCCGAACCGGGCGAGCAGCGCCTTGGCGATTGGCTTCGTGTCGCCCCTGCGAATGGCGGCGAACAGCAGGTATTCGAGCACCTCGTAATCGGCGAGGGCTTCCGCCCCGCCGGTCAGCAAACGCTGGCGCAGGCGTTCGCGGTGGCCGGTTGCGGTGGACATGGAGGGGGCGGACGCGGGCGGGGCAGGCGCTCCGGCTGCGCCCTGCGCATCTTCGCCGAACAGATCGTCGCCGCGCTGGCTCACCCTTGTCTCGCCCTCCTCCTGCGATCTGCGAGCATTGCCTTTCGGGGGAGAATTGCGCAAGCACGGCGCAGCCTGCACACGCTTGCCTATCGCCTTCGGTTGACTTGCGAAAAACCCTTTTCTAAGGCGGCGGCGCCCTCGGCGGGCAGGTCCTGCCCATGCCGCGCGATTTTCTTTATCGAAAGGAAGCGAAGCATGAGCGACGATCCGTCCGCACGAGAGCCCATACCCGAGGATGCGCGGATCGACGCGCTCGAGCAGCGGCTCAAGGCTGCACGCGAGCGAGAGGAGAAGCGCAACCCGTCGAAGACCCAGAGCAAGTCCGACGCGGATTACAGCGCCGGCAACAGGGTTCTGGCGGATCTTCTGGGTGGGCTGCTCGGCGGCGGTCTTCTCGGTTTTGGCGTGGATGCCATTTTCGGGACGACGCCCTGGGGTCTGTTGGTCGGCCTGTTCCTCGGGATAGGCGTGGCTTTCAGGAACATTTTCCGCATGACCAAAACAACGCCTCCATCGTCCGACGACAAGTGACAGCAGGGGCCGCGTTGCGGCATCAGACGCGAACGGGAATTTCAGGTGGCCGCCGAAGAAGGCAAAGTCGATCCGATGTACCAGTTCACCATCAAGCCGCTCTTCGGAACGGAAGAATGGGAACTGGGCTCAACCGGCGTGAACATCGCGTTCACGAACAGCGCGCTGTGGATGATGATCACGACCATCGTGGTGATCGCGTTCGTCCAGATGGGCACCAAGCAGCAGATGATCCCCGGCCGCTGGCAGGTCGCGGTGGAAAGCCTGACGAGCTTCATCGACAATCTGGTGCAGTCGAGCATCGGGGCGCAGGGGCGCAAGTACATCCCCTATGTCTTCACCCTGTTCATCTTCATCCTGTTCGGCAACCTGCTCGGCCTGCTGCCGCTCGGTGTGCTGGGCGTGCACCCGTTCACCTTTACCAGCCACTTCACCGTTACCGGCGTGCTTGCGGTCATCAGCTTCTCGATCGTGCTGCTCGTGGGTTTCTGGAAGCACGGCTTCAAGTTCTTCACCTTGTTCGTGCCGCACGGCACTCCGATCTTCATGGCGCCGCTGATCGCGGTGGTCGAATTCATCTCGTTCATGGTCCGCCCCTTCAGCCTCGCGCTGCGTCTGTTCGTTGCGATGATGGCGGGGCATATCCTGCTCGAGGTGCTGGCAAGCTTCGTCGTCAGCGGCGGGCTCGCCGGGCTCGGCTTCGGCGCGATCGTCAGCCTGCCCAGCATGCTGCTGATGATCGTCATCTGCGCGCTGGAACTGCTGGTCGCGGGGATCCAGGCCTACGTCTTCGCGCTGTTGACCGCGCTGTACATCAACGACGCCGAAAATCTTCACTAAGCCATTCACCAAACAACGATTTCACGAAGGAGTATTAGTAATGGAACCTGAAGCAGCAAAATTGCTCGGAGCCGGTTTCGCGGCCATTGGTTGCGGCCTTGCGGCGCTGGGCGTGGGCAACGTGTTCGCCTCGTTCCTCGACGGCGCGCTGCGCAACCCGGGTGCCGCTGACGGCCAGCAGGGCCGCCTCTTCATCGGCTTCGCCGGTGCCGAGCTTCTGGGCCTGCTCGCGTTCGTCATCGCCATCCTCCTCGCCGTCGGCTGAGGAAACGCTCTACGGGCGGGCCGGGGCATCATCCCGGCCCGTTCGCCGAGCATTCAAGCATAGCGCCCGGACAGATTCCCGATGCCCCAGATTTCCCAGCTCGCCGAGACTTTCTCCAGCCAGATCGTGTGGCTGCTGGTGTTCTTCGCCATCACCTATTTCATCGTAGGGCGGGGCATGGTGCCGCGCGTGATGGATACGATGGATCGCCGCAGCAAGCAGATCGCCGACGATATCTCGGCGGCGCACGCCGCGCGCGAACAGGCGGACAAGGAAGAGGAAGCCTGGCGCGCGCGTGAAAACGAGAACCGGGCACGCGCACAGGCGCTGATTTCGGAAGCCAAGGCGGAAGCCGCGGCAAAGTCCGAAAAGAAGATTGCCGCCGCCCAGAAGCGGCTGGACAAGAAGCTCGAGGAAGCGGACGAGCGTATCGCCGCCTCGCGCAACGACGCGCTGGAAGAGATCGAAACGGTCGCGACCGATGCCACGCAGGACATCGTTGCCCGGCTCGCCGGCATCAAGGTTGCCAAGCCCGCCGCAAAGTCCGCGGTGAAGGAGAGCCTCGCCAATGGCTGACACCACGACCATCCCGGCCGAGGCCGAAGCCCTGACAACCGGGGACGCCACGCAGACGCATACCGAAGTCGATCACGGCGCGGGCAAGCATGTCGAGCCCGAACTGTTCTACATGGCGCCCTACCAGTGGGTGTCGATCGCCATGCTCATTCTGCTGCTGGGCGCTATTTTCGTGGGCAAGGTCCACAAGACGCTCGGCAAGGGTCTGGACGACCGGATCGCCGCCATCCGCGAGGAACTGGACGAGGCAAAGCGCCTGCGCTCCGAAGCCGAGCAGCTGCGCGACGAATACGCCGCCAAGATCGCCAATGCCGAAAGCGATGCCGAAGCCATGCTGGAAAGCGCCAAGGCCGAAGCCGAGGCGATCCTGACCCGCGCCGAGGCCGACAGCAAGGCGCTGGTCGAACGGCGCAAGCGCATGGCACAGGACAAGATTTCCGCCGCTGAACGCGAAGCCGTGGCCGAAGTGCGCGCCAAGGCCGCGCTCGCAGCCGCGACCGCCAGCCGCAAGCTGATCGGCGAGAATCTGGACGCAGAAACCGACCGCAAGCTTGCGGACGATCTGATCGCCGGAATTTGATCGGGTATCCCGACTGGTTATGAGAGGCCCCGCTTCTGCGGGGCCTTTTCGTATGTGAGGCGCCAGGTTCGGACGGCTTATCGCTCCCGGCAGGGCTGCAGACCGAGCGCTAGAAGGAATCCTTCGCGGCGCGCAGCTTCGCAAACGTATCCGCCGGGGTTTCGCCACCCCAGCGTTCCCGCATCTCCGGCGTATCGGCACGCAGGAAGGGGTTTGTCTCCAGCTCGCGCGACAGCTGCGTGGGCACGGTGGGTTCGTCCTTCGCGCGCGCGGCCTCGATCTCCTTCGCATAGTCTTGCAGCGCCGCGTTGTCGGGATCGGCATGCAGCGCGAATTTCGCGTTCGCCTGCGTGTATTCGTGCGCGCAATAGAGCGTGGTTTCGGAGGGAAGAGCCTTGATCCGTTCGAGGCTGTCCCAGAACTGCTGCGGCTCGCCCTCGAACATCCGCCCGCAGCCCAGCGCGAAGACGCTGTCGCCCACGAAGGCGATGCCATCCGTGGGCAGGTGGAACGCGATGTGGCCGTTTGTGTGGCCCGACACGTCGATCACCCGCGCCGTGTGTTCGCCCAGCGTCACTTCGTCGCCATGCGCCACCACACGGTCGATCGGCGAGAGCTTCTCCACCTCCTGGGGCGCGATCACCTTCGCACCTGTCGCCTCGATGATGGCCTTGTTGCCGCCCGCGTGATCGGGGTGCCAGTGCGTGTTCCAGATATGCGTGATCCGCCAGCCCTTCGCCTCGGCCTGCTTCAGATACTCGGCGCCATCGGGCGTATCGATGGCGGCGGTTTCTCCACTATCGGAATCGTGCAGCAGGAAGCCGTAATTGTCGCTGAGGCAGGGGAACTGGTGGATCTGGAGCATGGGGGCCTCGCAAAGGTGCTCAGTAAACCGAGACGTCGAGCCGTTCCGGCTCCCCGTCGCGCGTATAGATATCGACCGCGACCAGCACATTGCGCTCGACGATCTTGCGTGCCGATTGTTCGGTCAGGTTGCCATTGGCCACCATCGCCTCGATCCGCTCCCGATTGGCCGCCTCGCCGAACACGGGATCGGTCTGGTCGTCGGCCTGGCTGACGTCGCGCGCGTGAAAATTCACCCGGTCCTCGCGCAGCACCTGCCACGCTTCGGTGTGGCGACCGCCCGTGGCCGCCTGGTGATCGGGCTCGTAGAGAAACGCGCGGTACTGCCCCGCCAGCTTGAGGGGCGCGCGCGTTTCCTCGGCAACGGGCTCAGCGGCCGGCTGCGCGTCTTCGGTTTGGGCGGAGCATCCCGCAGCGGCAAGAGCGAACGGGATGAAGAGGGCCGCGAGCGCGGCGCTTGTCTTGATCGATTGCATGTGCGCAACGCTATGGGAGGCGCCGGGCCGAGACAAGGATTGTGTAGCGCGGGCTGCGCGCTCCGACAGGTCAGGCGCCTGTCAGCCGTTGCGCCCGCGCGGCAAACGCTCCGCAGTTTCGGGCACCACGATCCAGTCGTGCCGGTTCTCCTCGAACACGGACCGGTGGGGTGGACCCGCGTCCGACCCATCGAAGGCGCCGCTGGCGATGCCGATGCCGCCCGGGTGCTTCGAGGTCGTGAGCCAGAAGGGCGTACCGCAGGTCGGGCAGAAGCCGTGGGTCAGTTCGTTCCCGCTGTCCGCGATGCGGGTGTATTCGGTGGCCTCGCCCGAGAGGGTTACGGCGTCACGGGGGAAATAGACCATCATCCCGAAGGGCGATCCGGTGCGCCGCTGGCAGGCTTTGCAATGGCACATGACCCGCGCGCCAAGACTAGCAGCATCCTCCGGGATTTCGGTCCTCAGCTGGCCGCACTGACAGCGCGCTTTCATGCAGGCGAGCTTACCCGCGACCGGCGGATACGAAAAGCCCCGCCGCTCCGGTGGGGAGGGCGGGGCTCTTCATGATTACGCCTGAAGGCGCGGCAGGCTTAGTCGTCCTGCTTCTTCAGCGCTTCGCCCAGGATGTCGCCCAGCGAGGCACCGCTGTCGGCCGAACCGTACTGTTCCACGGCCTGCTTCTCTTCGGCGATCTGGTACGCCTTGATCGAGAAGGTCGGCTTCTTGGACCGGTCGAACCCGGTGACCATCGCGTCGATCTTCTGGCCGGCCTGGAAGCGGTCCGGACGCTGTTCGTCGCGGTCGCGGCCGAGGTCCGAACGCTTGATGAAGCCGGTCGCGCCGTCTTCGCCAACCTGCACTTCGAGGCCGCCATCGCGGACTTCCAGCACGGTGACGGTGACGGTTTCGCCGCGACGCAGCGAACCACCGGCGGCGGCTTCGGTCGGAGCACCCTTTTCGAGCTGCTTCATGCCCAGGCTGATGCGTTCCTTGTCGACATCGACGTCGAGAACGATGGCCTTGACCTCTTCACCCTTGCGGTGAAGCGCCAGCGCGTCTTCGCCCGAGATGCCCCACGCGATGTCGGACATGTGGACCATGCCGTCCACATCGCCCGGCAGGCCGATGAACAGGCCGAATTCGGTGGCGTTCTTGACTTCGCCTTCGACTTCGCTGCCGATCGGGTGCGCTTCGGCGAACTCTTCCCACGGGTTGCGCTGGGCCTGCTTGAGGCCGAGCGAGATGCGGCGCTTTTCGGAATCGACTTCCAGCACCATGACTTCGACTTCCTGCGAGGTCGACACGATCTTGCCGGGGTGGACGTTCTTCTTGGTCCAGCTCATTTCGGAAACGTGGACCAGGCCTTCGATGCCCGGCTCGACTTCCACGAAGGCGCCGTATTCGGTGATGTTGGTCACCTGGCCGGTCAGCTTCATGCCGACCGGGTACTTGGCCGCTACGCCATCCCACGGATCGCTTTCGAGCTGCTTCATGCCGAGCGAAATGCGCTGCGTTTCGGCATTGATGCGGATGATCTGCACGGTCACGGTCTGGCCGATCTCGATCACTTCGCTCGGGTGGTTGACCCGCTTGTAGCTCATGTCGGTGACGTGGAGCAGGCCGTCGATGCCGCCCAGGTCCACGAAGGCACCGTAATCGGTGATGTTCTTGACCACACCGTCGACCACCTGGCCTTCGGCGAGCTGGTCGATCAGTTCGCTGCGCTGTTCGGCGCGGGTTTCTTCCAGAACCGCGCGGCGCGAGACGACGATGTTGCCGCGGCGGCGATCCATCTTGAGGATCTGGAACGGCTGCGGCTGATCCATCAGCGGGGTGACGTCGCGCACGGGGCGGATGTCGACCTGGCTGCCGGGGAGGAAGGCCACGGCGCCGTCGAGATCGACGGTGAAGCCACCCTTCACGCGGCCGAAGATGCGGCCTTCGACGCGCTTGCCTTCGCCGAATTCGCTTTCGAGGCGATCCCACGCGGCTTCGCGGCGGGCGCGGTCGCGGCTGAGCATCGCTTCGCCGTCGGCGTTCTCGACGCGGTCGACATAGACTTCGACTTCGCTGCCGACTTCGAGGCCGTGCTCGTCATCGACGCGCATGAATTCGCGCAGGTCCACGCGGCCTTCGCTCTTCAGGCCGACATCGATCAGGGCCATGCCGTTTTCGATTGCGGTGACGGTTCCCTTGACGACGCGGCCTTCAAAGCCGCCTTCGTCCGCATCGCCGAGTTGTTCGTTGAGAAGCGCTTCGAAATCGTCGCGCGTTGGGTTGGCTGCAGTTGCCATAGGGTTCGGTTTTCCTAGTTCACATTTGCTACCGGCCACCGGTTTTTCCGGGGTCTTTACCCGTCTCCGGCGCAGGATTGCGACGGCTTACGGGGCAAGAGGGCCGCTTGCCGCACGAGGCCGTATGCCACCGCACGGGTCCTTCGATTCCGATTGAATGCGAGAACGGGCGCGCAACTACGTCCGATCCCGCGGAAATGCAAGATATTTCGGGATCGCCGCCGCCGGGCCTGACACACCTGACACAGTGTCATGGGGTGAAAACCGCCCGGTGGTTCAGCCGCCCTTCGTGCCGGGCCGCAGGGCAGCGGGAGGGGGAAAGCCGGCGGCAGTCTCATCCATCCGGGGGTGCCATACGGCGTGCCTGTAGGACAGGTCTTATCCCGCCGTCGTCTGTTCCACTATCTCGATTGCGGCGGCGATGGAGGCCTGCTTGTCGAGCGCGGTCGTATCCAGGATATACGCATCGGCTGCCGGCTTGAGCGGCGCTTCCTCGCGCTGCATGTCACGCTCGTCACGCGCCGCGATCTGCCCGTGTACGTCTTCGCGCGTTACCTCGCGGCCCTGGCCCTTGAGTTCCGCGAAGCGCCGGTCCGTCCGCGCGTCGAGCGAGGCGGTGACGAACAGCTTCACATCGGCATCGGGGCAGATCACCGTGCCGATATCGCGCCCGTCGAGCACCGCGCCGCCTTGCTGTTGCGCGAACCTGCGCTGGCGTTCGAGCAGCGCGCTACGCACCTTCGGGTGCACCGAGACGCGGCTGGCGAAGCTGCCCGAAACCTCGCTGCGCAGCTCGGGATCGGCGAGCAGGCTGTCGGGGAAATCGGTCGCGGCAAGGGCATCGCCCTCGCTGTCGGGGTCCGTCCCGGCCAGCTGCACCTGCCGACCTACCGCGCGGTAGAGCAGCCCGGTATCGAGATGCGGCAGGCCGAAATGCTTGGCGAGCGAGCTGGCGATGGTGCCCTTGCCGCTCGCAGTGGGGCCGTCGACGGCGATAATCATGAGAACGTGTCCTTGGCCTGTGTTGGCGTAAGCTGTCGCCGTTCATTGCTCCGCCAGCGGAAATGAAGCGCGGCGAGGGCGATCGCCCCGACAGCACAATTCTGTATAATCGAGTAGGTATCGACCCGAGTGCCTTGGGCCAGCTGCCAGAAGAATGGCGAGCCGACTGCGACCATCAGGATCAGTACTCCCGCAATGATGCGCCGTCTGATCATGGCTGGCCGGCTTTTTGCGCACGCCTCTCCCGCACCGCTTTGCCGAGCCCCCAGATGGCAATCGCGGCCCAGAATCCTTCGAGGACGAGGCTGGGAAGGTTGGTATGCACCACCAGGCTGACCGTCAGCAGCGCGGCGCCTGCCAGGTTGGTGCCGTGCAGAATGAAAGGGTCCGGCTTCTCACTGGCGGTGAGGTAGAAATAGGCGCCGATAATGCACGCCATCCCGCCAAAGCCGACGATGCTGTATATGTCGAGGCCGTCGATCACGCGCCGGGATAGCTTGCGAAGACGGAGCGGCCCTTCTTGCCGAAGGCGATGACCTGATAAGCCTGCTTGCGATTGCCGGCCTCCATGCCGGGCGAGCCCAGCGGCATGCCCGCCACGGCCAGCCCTTCGACGCCCTCGGGGCGCTCTGCCAGCAGGCGCGCGATGTCGGCGGCAGGCACGTGACCTTCGATCACATAGCCGCCGACGATCATAGTGTGACAGCTCCACAGATCCTGCGGCACGCCGTTGGCGGTTTTTACCTGCGCCATGTCCTGCGTGGTCACCTCGGGAATCTCGACCTCATGTTCGTCCCGCACATGGTCGGCCCATTTCTCGCAGCACCCGCAATTGGGGTCGCGGAACAGTTCGTAGGTCGCGGCTTGAACGGCCGTCGAACAGGCCGCGAGGGCCATGAGGGCGGGGACGAGAAGGCGGCGAATCATGATCGTGGTCCGTAATTCGATGGGGTCAGGCGGGGCGTGGGGTAACCGCTGAGAGCATGGATTCAAAGCGGGGGAAGCTCGTCGCGATAGGCGCAACATCGTCCACCTCCACCCCGTCGCGGCTGGCAAGGCCTGCGACCGCCATGCTCATCGCGATACGGTGGTCGAGGTGTGTCTTAATGCGGGCATTGGCGGTGCCCCGCAGCGGCTCGCCGCCCGTGCCGTGAATGGTAAGACCGTCTTCGCTCTCTTCCACCCGTATGCCGACCGCTTCCAGCGCGGCAGCCATGGTGGCGAGGCGGTCGCTTTCTTTTACCCGCAGTTCGTCCAGCCCGCGCGTGACCGTGGTGCCTTCGGCCAGAGCGGCGGCCACGAACAGCACCGGAAATTCGTCGACCATGCTCGGCACGACTGCCGGATCGACCTCGATCCCCTTCAGAGCCGCGTGGCGCACGCGCAGGTCCGCGACCGGCTCTCCGCCCACTTCGCGCGGCTCCAGTTCCTCGATATCCGCACCCATCGCCCGCAGCACGCCGACCAGCCCGGCGCGTGTCGGGTTCATGCCGACATTGCGGATCGTCAGGTCGCTTCCTTCCACCAGTGTCGCGGCGACCATGAAGAACGCGGCGGAAGAGGGATCGCCCGGCACGGTCAGGTCCTGCGGTTGCAGTTCCGGCTGGCCGGTCAGGCGGATGATGCGCGCGCTGTCCTCTTGCGTGATGTCCAGCTGGGCACCGAAGCCGCGCAGCATGCGCTCGCTATGGTCGCGCGTGGGCACCGGCTCGATCACTGTGGTGATGCCCGGTGTGTTCAGTCCCGCCAGCAGCACCGCGCTTTTCACCTGCGCACTGGGCATGGGCAGGCGATAGGTGATCGGCACCGCCGGATGCGCGCCTTCCAGCATCAGCGGGAAACATTGCGTTCCGTTGGCGCCCGGGCTGGCGGTGAAGCTGGCGCCCATCAGCGAAAGCGGATCGATCACGCGGCCCATGGGGCGTTTCGAAAGGCTGGCATCGCCGGTGAAGCTCACGGTGATTCCATGGCTGGCGACCAGACCCATCAGCAGCCGGGCGGAAGTGCCGCTGTTGCCGCAATCGATCGCGCTGGCGGGTTGCAGCAGCCCGCCAACGCCCACGCCGTGGACATGCCAGGTGCCATCGTCGTCGCGGGTGATATCCGCACCCATCGCGCGCAGCGCGGCGGCGCTGGCCAGCACGTCTTCACCCTCAAGCAGCCCGGAAACCCGCGTTTCGCCCACCGCCATTGCACCAAGGATGAGCGCGCGGTGGCTGATGGACTTGTCGCCCGGTACGGCGATGCTACCGCGCAAGGGGCCTGCGGGCCGGAAGGTCTGCGGAGAGGGTGTGTGGGGCATGCGGTCGTCTTCTTGGAAGGGAGCCGGGCTTTGACAGCCACAAAGGTGCATGGCAAGGCGCGCGCCATTCTTGATTCGGCGGCCGCTTGGCCCCAAGTCATCCCTCACGGAATTCTACACCCAATCACTCGAGCGCGCGCGACATCGCCCGCAACAAGGAATACATCATGGTCAAACCCGAATGGGGCACCAAGCGCACCTGCCCCAAGTGCGGCACGCGTTTCTACGACCTGGGCAACGACGACCCGGTGACTTGCATCGAATGCGAGAATACCTGGACGCCCGAGCCCGTGCTGAAGTCCAAGCAGCCGATTCCGTTCGAGGAAGAGGACAAGAAGAAGAAGGACAAGGAAGCCGACAGCGACCTTGCCGATGACGATCTGGAAGATCTCGAGGTCGACGACGACGATGATTCGCCCGATAACGAGGTGGATCTGGGCGGCGACGACGATCTGGGCGTGGCAAAGTCCAAGGGTGACGACGACGATAGCGACGACACCTGATATTCCACTTGCCAAGCGGAGGCGCGCTTTCTAAAGGGCGCCTCCCGGCCCACCTCGTAGAGGCGGGCCAAAAACCGGCCGGGGCCTTAGCTCAGCTGGGAGAGCGCTACAATGGCATTGTAGAGGTCAGCGGTTCGATCCCGCTAGGCTCCACCACCGGTTTCAAGGATAGTGTTACTATCCGAATTGAGTTTCAGAAGGGGCACCGCCCCGACGCTGGCCGACGAGGTTTCGTCCGCCGGCGTTTTTCGCGTTTACCGCGGTAGGCGCAGTTTGGAGTAGTATGTTCGACGCACTGTCGGATCGCCTTGGCAATACCTTCGACCGCTTGCGCGGGCGCGGTGCCCTGCGCGAACAGGACGTGCGCGATGCGATGCGCGAAGTGCGGATTGCGCTGCTCGAAGCCGATGTCGCACTGCCGGTGGCACGCGATTTCATCGAGAAGGTCACCGAGAAGGCGATCGGTGAAAGCGTCCTCAAGTCGGTCACGCCAGGCCAGCAGGTCGTCAAGATCGTCAACGACGAACTCGTGGCGATGCTAGGCGGGTCCGATAGTGAGGACGGCCATGTCCCGCTGACGCTCGAGGCCAAGCCGCCGGTCGTCATCATGATGGTCGGCCTGCAGGGCTCGGGCAAGACGACCAGCACCGCCAAGCTCGGCAAGCTGATCCGCGAGAAGCACGGCAAGAAGGCCATGATGGCCTCGCTCGACGTCAATCGCCCGGCCGCGCAGGAGCAGCTGGCGGTGCTGGGCGAGCAGGCGCAGGTCGATACGCTGCCGATCGTCGAGGGACAGCAGCCGGTCGAGATCGCGAAGCGCGCGCTCGAATCCGCCAAGCTGCGCAATGTCGATGTGGTTCTGCTCGATACTGCGGGCCGCCTGCATGTCGACGAAGCGCTGATGGCGGAAATGAAGGCGGTGGCTTCGGTGGCGACGCCGACCGAAGTGCTGCTGGTTGTCGACAGCCTGACCGGGCAGGACGCGGTCAACGTCGCGCAGAGCTTCAGCGACGAAGTGCCGCTGACCGGCGTGATCCTGACGCGGATGGACGGCGATGCGCGCGGCGGCGCGGCGCTGTCTATGCGCGCGGTCACCGGCAAGCCCATCAAGTTCGCAGGCGTGGGCGAAAAGCTCGACGCGCTCGAAGCCTTTCACCCGCGCCGGGTTGCCGAACGCATCCTCGGCATGGGCGATGTCGTCTCGCTGGTCGAGAAGGCCGCCGAATCGATCAAGGTCGAAGAGGCCGAAGAGCTCGCCAAGCGGATGGCCAAGGGCCAGTTCGACCTCAACGACCTGCGCATGCAGCTGCGGCAGATGCAGAACATGGGCGGCCTCGGCATGCTGGCGGGGATGATGCCTGGCATGAAGAAGGCCAAGGCCGCGATGCAGGCCAGCGGGATGGACGACAAGGTGCTGGTCCATATGGACGCGATCATGGGATCGATGACGGCCAAGGAACGCGCCAATCCCGCACTGCTCAACGCCAAGCGCAAGAAGCGCGTCGCGGCGGGCAGCGGCACGCAGGTGCAGGACGTGAACAAGGTGCTGAAGATGCACCAGGAAATGTCCCGCGCGATGAAGCAGATCAAGAAGATGGGCGGCATGAAGGGCCTCGCCGCGATGCTTGGCGGAGGCGGCGGAATGGGCGGCATGCCGGGCATGGGCGGCGGAAAGGGCGCGCCGCAGATCCCGGGGCTGGGCGGCAAGGACGGCGAGATGCCGGACATGAGCCAGCTTCCCCCCGACCTGCAGAAACTGCTCCCGAAGAAATAACCGAAACAGACAGACGAAAACCTAAGGACGAACCAAATGGCTATTGCACTCCGACTTTCCCGTGGCGGCGCCAAGAAGCGCCCCTATTACCGCATCGTTGCCGCAGACTCGCGCTACCCGCGTGACGGCCGCTATCTGGAGCAGATCGGCACCTACAACCCGCTGCTCGCCAAGGATGACGAGAACCGCGTCAACCTGAACGAAGACCGCGCCCGCTACTGGCTGGGTGTCGGCGCGCAGCCGAGCGACCGTGTCGCCCGCTTCCTCGACGCCGCGGGCATCCGCGAGCGTGCGGCGCGCAACAACCCGAACAAGGCCGAGCCTGGCGAAAAGGCCAAGGAACGCGCCGAAGAAAAGGCCGCCAAGGAAGCCGAAGCCGCCGAAGCGCTGAAGGCAGCCCAGGAAGCTCCGGCCGAGGAAGAAAAGGCTGAAGACGCCGCTGCGGAAGCTCCGGCCGAAGAGGCGAAGGCCGACGAAGCACCTGCCGAAGAAGCCGGCGAAGAAAAGGCCGAGGGCTGATGCCTCTCACTCCCCTCCCGCTTGCGGGAGGGGCCGGGGGTGGGCGCGTATCGCGATGACGCGCCCGACCAGGCCCACCCCTAACCCCTCCCGCAAGCGGGAGGGGCATCCAGCGGACACACCGAGCACTCCGGCCCCGATCACCCTGGCCGCCATCACCGGCGCGCACGGTGTGGCGGGCGAGGTTCGCCTCAAGCTGTTCGGCGACGGGATCGGTGCGCTGAAGGGCGCCAGGTCGTTCAATGATGGTACGCTGACCCCCACTGCGATTCGGCCCGACAACAAGGGCGGGGCGATTGCCCGATTCGCCGAAATCGCCGATCGGACCGCTGCCGAAGCGCTGCGCGGAACCGTGCTCACCGTTCCGCGCGACGCCCTCCCGCCGCTCGAAGAGGGCGAATTCTACCACGCCGATCTGATCGGCCTGCCCGTCGTTACGGACGATGGCGAGGCCATCGGAACCACAAGTAACATCATGAATTACGGGGCAACCGACATTGTCGAGATTGCACCCGAAACAGGCGCGCCGTTCATGGTGCCGCTTATTCCCGATGCCGTTCCCGACTGGGATTCGGAACGATTGGTGCTGGCACGCGCTTTCCTTCCCTAAGGGCAGACTGCGGTTGTAATGCCCGTGCCGGGTATGTTTTATACCGCACACGCGAATTCGAATGGCGCTTCGTATTCTTCGAAGGGCTTCCCATCACGAACGGCATGCTTCCTGGCGGAGGTTCTGCCGGGCATTCACGCGCGAGAGGGAAACGCACAATGAGCACGGACACGCAAAGGCGCACCTTCGCGCCCGACAGCACGCAGGATTACGGCGAGGATCCGCAGGCGGTGCGCAACACCGAGCATTACCAGAAGGAATATGTTCGCGGTTTCGTGGAAAAGTGGGACGAGCTGATCGACTGGGAGGCACGCGCGCAGAGCGAAGGGCGTTTCTTCGTCGATATCCTGGCCGGGCGTGGCAAGAAATCCGTGCTCGACGTTGCGACAGGCACCGGGTTCCATTCGGTGCAGCTGCTGAAGAACGGGTTCGATGTAACGTCCGCCGATGGCGCGGCGGAAATGCTGGCCATGGCGTTCCAGAACGCGGCCGACCACGATCTGGTGCTCAAGACCGTGCATGCCGACTGGCGCTGGCTGAACAAGGATGTGCACGGCAAGTTCGATGCGATCATCTGCCTCGGCAACAGCTTCACCCACCTGCACGACGAAAACGACCGCCGCCGCGCGCTGGCCGAATTCTATGCCGCGCTGAAGCACGACGGCATCCTGATCATCGACCAGCGCAACTATGATGGGATTCTGGACGACGGGTTCAGCACCAAGCACAAGTATTACTATTGCGGCGATCAGGTGACCGCCGAGCCGGAGCACGTCGACGAAAGCCTTGCCCGGTTCAAATACACGTTCCCCGACGGGTCCGAGTATTTTCTGAACATGTTCCCGCTGCGCAAGAACTACCTGCGCGGATTGCTGGAGGATGTGGGCTTCCAGCAGATCCACACCTACGGCGATTTCCAGCAGTCCGACGGAGACGAAGAAACGCCCGACTTCTTCATCCACGTGGCGGAAAAAGAATATGCCGAGTGACGCAATGACCGAAGCGACCACCGATACCGCGCGCGACTACTATACCAGCGAAGATGCGGTGGAATTCTACTCCACCGTCTGGGGCGGCGAGGATATCCATGTCGGCCTGTACGACGACACGAAGGATATCCGCGAGGCAAGCCGCCGCACGGTCGACCGGATGGCCGCCACCGTGGGCGACCTGTCAGGCAAAAAGGTGCTCGACATCGGGGCAGGCTACGGCGGCGGCGCGCGGCGGATCGCAAGCGAGCACGATGCAGGCCATGTCACCTGCCTCAACATCGCGCCGGCCGAAAACGCGCGCAACCGCAAGCTGACCGCCGAGCAGGGCCTGGAAGACCGGGTTTCCGTGGTGGAAGGATCGTTCGACGATCTGCCGTTCGAGGATGCCAGCTTCGATGTCGTCTGGAGCCAGGATGCCATCCTGCACGCGCCCGATCGCGGCGTGGTGCTGAGCGAGGTTGCGCGGGTGCTCAAGCCAGGCGGCGATTTCATCTTCACCGATCCGATGCAGGCCGACGGGATCGGGGATACCGCCTCGCTCAAGCCGATCTACGACCGCATCCACCTCGCCAATCTGGCCTCTTTCGGGTTCTACCGCGATGCGCTGAAGGAGCGCGGGATGGACGAGGTGCGGATCGACGATCTCAGCCCGCAGCTGCGCAACCACTATGCGCAGGTGGCCGAGGATCTGGATGCGCAGCGCGCCGAGCTCTCGACCGACGATTCCTTCGTGGATCGCATGCTGGAAGGGCTGGCGCACTGGGTGCGCGGAGCCGATGCAGGCAAGCTGACCTGGGGCATCATGCATTTCCGCAAGCGGGGCTGAGGCGCGCCTGCGTCATTTTATCCTAAGCAAATTTCGGAACACCGTGCAGGGCCCGCGGCTTGACCGGGCTATGGACGAACGCAAATTCACCGCAGCACTCGTCGGCGCGCTGATAGCCCTTGCGGCTTGCGCCGGCGAAACCAGCCCATCCTCCCAGCCAGGCGCCGAAGCCGGGGGCGATCCCGGCAGCGCGGCGGGTACGCGTCCCTCGGGCGAGCCCGAACTGCTCACTCTCGAAGGCCGGATCGAAGAGGGCGTCGAGTGCCCGGTTCTGCGCACTCCCGATGGCGAGACCTATGCGCTCAGCTTCCGGGACACCGAGATCGGCGCGGGCGATTATGCAAGGGTCACCGGCGAAATCGCGGATGCCAGCTTCTGCATGCAGGGGCAGGGCACGCTGATCGTCGAGGACGCATCGCGGATCGATCCGCCCGCGCGCGATCGCGACCCCGCCCGCGCAGGCGGGATCGCCGTCACCAGCGACTACGTGCGCGGCAGCTGGGTAGCGAAAGGCGTGGATGCCGATTGCGACAGGCCCGATTTCGATGTCACCGCCAATTCGCGCGGGATGAGCATCATCGAAACGCGGATCAATGGGTACCCGGAAACCGGCGTGGTCGATGTCGGCCCCACACCCGCGCTCCAGTGGGACGAGCCGCTCCCGACGCTGCCGATCGAGGCGCGCGGGCCGGATGGGCTGGCGGTGATGCCTGCGCAGAATGCCGAAACCGTCACTCTGGCGGGCCACAGGATCGAAGGCGACGGCGTTGTCTTCATCAAATGCGCAGCCTAGCTCTGGCGTGAGCTTGCGCATGCCCCGATAAGGGTCCGATGCGTGCGACCGACACCGATCTCTGGCACAGGCTGGCCGATTACGAGATCGGCCCTGCGGATGCCGCGTTCACCTTCGCGCAGCGGCTTGCGCGCGAAAACCGGTGGAGCGATGGCTACGCCGCGCGCGTGATTGGCGAATACAAGCGCTTCTGCTGGCTTGCGTGCGAGGCGGGCCACGAAGTCACACCGTCCGACGCGGTGGATCAGGCGTGGCATCTCCACCTTACCTATAGCCGCGACTACTGGGACATTTTTTGCCCGCAGGTGCTGCGCAGGCCGCTCCACCATGGGCCGACGGCGGGCGGCACGAGCGAGCGCACCCGCTATTACGACCAGTATGCGCAGACGCTTGCGAGTTACGAAGCGCATTTCGGGCAGGTGCCCCCGGCGGACATCTGGCCCGACGCGCGGCGGCGGTTTCTGGTCGATCCGCGCGCAGTGCGGCTCAATCCGGCCGATGTGGTCATCCTGACACGCGGCCAAGCCTATGGCGTCCTCGCGGCGATCGGGTTAGCTTTGGCGGCACTGGTCGCTACGGCGATGTTCTAAGGGGGCGCGATATGGGTCTTGGCCTGGCCGATTACGGCGCGGAGCAGTTTCTGATCCTCTATTCCGGACTGATCGTGCTCGGCTGGCTGCTGGCGCTGGTCGTCCCGCTGGTCCTGCGCCCGGTGGGCGAGCCGGGGGTGCCGCAGGATGCGGGCCAGTACGCTGCGCTGGCCAGTGGCAAAAGCCGCTATGCCGAGGCGGTGATGGCCGGTCTGCTTGCATCGGGGCGACTGGAGCTGGAGGCTAAGACCTTCCACGTACGCGAAAGGCAGGCGGCGACCGGTGGTGCGGAAACCCGTCTGATGAGCCTGGGCGACAGCTTCGGCTGGAAGAGCTTCGTGCGGGCGGTCGACGATGGCTACCGGATGGACCGCGATACGCTGATCGAGGCTGGGCTGCTGACCGGATCGGGCGAGGCGCTGAAGGTGCGGCTAATCGCGGTGATCCCCATGGTGCTGATCCTGCTGCTGGGCCTCTATCGCTTGCAGGCTGGCCGCGCGCTGGGCGAGCCGGTCGGCATTCTCGCGGTGCTGATGGCGGCCGGCGTGGTGGTGATCGTCTGGCGGCTGCTTTCCGGGATTCGCCGGACGCGTGAGGGCGAGCGTGTCCTGAGGGAGGCGCGGCAGGAGAATGTCCGGCTCAAGCGCGCCCCGACGCAGCCCGAAATGGCGCTGGGCGTGGCGATCTTCGGCACCGCGGTGCTGGCGGGAACGCCCTACGATCCGCTGCACGCGATGCGCCATGGCGGCGGCGATGCGGGCTATGCCGGAGGCGGCGATGGAGGCGATGGCGGCTCGGGTTGCGGCGGCGGTGGCTGCGGTGGTTGCGGGGGGTGAGCTCCGAGTGAGCCTTGACACCGATGGTCACTACCGCGACCCGGCCTCAATAGGGCTTCACGTTGATCCATAGGCGAGGGACGGAGTGGTATGGCGGATTTGATCTATGGCATCGCGTCCTATGCGATGTCACCTTTGGCCTCGATTGGGTTTATTCTTATCGTTTTTCTGATTTCGCCCCGAATGCAGTTTTTCTGGCGCGCATTTCTGGCGAGCTTTTTGGGGTGCGCAGTAATAGTCGGCCCCGGCCTCTATTATAATTTAAGAAACAATATTGGAATGGAGCCGAGTCCTGTTTTCTATTTTGGTATCTATTGGATTCCATCTCTCTTGATCTCTTGTGCTGTAAGTTGGGTCTTTGCTAAACGACTTCACCTGAAGCCATCGCAAATTTTCGAATGACCTTCACCGCCACTATCCTGACCCTCTACCCGGAGATGTTTCCCGGCCCGCTGGGCGTCAGCCTTGCCGGGCGTGCGCTGCGCGAGGGGGCGTGGTCGCTCGATACCGTGCAGATCCGCGATTTCGCGAAGGACAAGCACCGCACGGTGGACGATACGCCTTTGGTATCTATTGGATTCCATCTCTCTTGATCTCTTGTGCTGTAAGTTGGGTCTTTGCTAAACGACTTCA